>Ga0335081_10000681_pt1 | contig 56098 bp, 42 predicted proteins | sample Lox_Sample_35_FD_206713 | JGI IMG/M metagenome (GOLD analysis project Ga0335081, IMG submission 206713) | Soil microbial communities from Loxahatchee National Wildlife Refuge, Florida, United States - Lox_Sample_3.5 | ecosystem: Environmental > Terrestrial > Soil > Wetlands | place: USA...
GGGCGACGCTATCCTGCTCAGCGGCGACATCGGCCGGCACGGCATCGCCATCATGGCCACGCGGGAGGGTCTTTCGTTCGAGAGCGCGGTGGAGTCGGATTGTGCGCCCTTATGGCATCCGGTGGAAGCGTTGCTGGCTGCCGGAGTCGAAATTCACTGCCTGCGCGATCTGACCCGTGGCGGGCTGAGCACCGGGCTGATCGAGATTGCCGAGAGCAGCGGAGTGCGCAATGCGATTGAAGAGGCACGCATACCGGCCCGCGAAGAAGTGGTTGGAGCCTGTGAGATCCTCGGGCTCGATCCGCTGTATCTGGCGAATGAGGGGCGGTTCGTCGCGTTTGTTCCTGAGCGGGAGGCGGAGCGCGCGGTCGCCATCCTGCGCGAATTTCCGGTGAGCAGGGAAGCGGTCCGGATTGGACGCGTGCTTGACGGCCCTGCAGGTCTGGTCACGATGAAGACCCAACTCGGGACCGAGCGCGTCATCGACATGCTAAGCGGCGAACAATTGCCCAGAATCTGTTAGCGAGGCGACAGCGCCGCTCTTTGTCCCATTACATTACGCACCCATCGGCGAGCACGGCGACGTGCTGCCAGCCGCGTCCGCCGGCATGCCGCTCTCGCGGCAGATTGCCCAGGCCGTCGAATGCAGCTCACGCGGCGCTGGCGTAGTCGGCTGACCCGCCTGGGGGCAGCGCCTGTTCCATTTTTTCAAGCAGCGTCTTCAGATCGGCCGCGACACTGTAGTCGCGACTGTCGTGGGAATTACTGCATAACAGCAGGAGCTGTTTGGGGCAGTTTCTCCGGATATCGTCGCAGAACTCCACGGCGTGGTCCGGCTGCTCTCCGGCATTGACGACGATGAGGTCATAGCCGCCGCGCAAGCATCGGCTGCGGGCCTCGTCCATATTCAGGGCGGGAAACACGGAATAGCCGCGATTTTTCAGTGCGTTGATACGCTCCTTGCGATCGGGGGCATTGTCGATGAGGAGAACCTTGTGTTGCGAGTTCATGTGCAAACCCTTTTCCGGTAATTCGACTTCACTTAGCAGAGAAGCTGGTTGGGCAGCACAGGTTGTCCCGGCGGAGGGGCGCAGGAACGCCATTTTGTGCCGGGGAGGGGGGCAGGGCCGTGACTCGCCGGCAACCAACCCGCGCGGCCTAGGCGCCGACCAGCTTTTCCAGGACGGACTTGTTGCGGATGGTCAGGGTGGAGCCTTTGAGCACCGCGATCTGGCGCTTTCGGAAATCGGCGAGCACACGGGTCACGGTCTCGCGTGATGTACCGATGATCTGTGCGATCTCTTCGTGGGTGAGGGCCAGCTTCACCCGGGGCTCGGGCTGATCGCGGGTGGTGGCGGTCCACTCCAGCAGCAGCCGCGCCAGCCGCTCGGGCGCGGAGTGGGAAAGCCCCAGGCTGCGGATCTGCTGGTAGGCGCTCTGGCAATCCTTGCTCAGATGTTGCGCCGCCTTCAGGCAAGCGTCGCCATGTTTCTGCAGGAAGTTCAGAAAATCGTCGCGTTTGACGAAATTAAGCTGGCAGGGTTGACCGGTTTCGGCGGTGATCTCGTAGGGCGTGCCGGAAACGGTAGCGTGCATGCCCAGGACCTCTCCCGGCTGGGCGATCTTCAGGATCAGCGTCTTGCCCTCGGCCGAGGTCGTGGACAGCTTCACGCGGCCCTTGCACAACATGTAGATTCCGCGGGGAGACTGGCCTTCCACAAACAGCACGGCGCCGGCCGGATAAGCCGCCGAATACTTGATCCGGTCGAACGCTTCCAGCGCTGTCTTGGGCAATGAGCAGAAAAAGCTGTCATTGCGCAGCTTGCAGATCACGCAATTCTCAACCAGCTCAAAGCCGTAGGGTGATCCCACATATCCTCCCGACGTTACTTACTATGCTATCACCCCGGCTATCTTCCACATCCCCAATAAGTAGGATGGAGGCCCCAGGGGCCAACGGACAGCAACAGCCAGTCTGTGCCAGGGTGTGCTGCAACTTAGATGACTCTGGAGGCCGGGAAGTTCCCGTCAGCGCAGGCGAACCCCCGGCTCAGTGATGTACGTCACATCCGGCTGTATTTCGGGTCACAGACCCCACGGCATCGCGCGAAGGAAAATCCCGCCCACAACGGCTCAAAAAAGGCGGGAAGCGAAGGTCTCATAATCTTCGTTCTGCCGGGCCCGGATGGGAGTACAATTCCCGCCCGGGGAGCTGGGACCCCTGGTTCCGGCTGCAAGCGCACCGTCAGGAGGAAGACGTGACCACTCTCCTCTACCCCATATCGCTTCCCGCCGACGGTTAGTGCTCGCCCCGGCGATGCCCAAGCCAGGCGCGATATTTTGGCAGCTCGCTGGCGTGTGGGAGGTCAGATCGGTGAGGTCACCGGGGTCGGGCGGACGATGTGCACAGGCCCCGCAACACTGGGCGCTTTACCATTCCGGACATTTGGAAATTCCTCGATCAAATATCACCTGAGCGTGTGTTGTGCGGCGCTCAGGGAACAGGAGAAGCAGTATGGCAACGACGACAGCAACCAAGATGACCGAGTCGATTGAAATCGGCAGCACCGGGCTGAACCGCTGGTGGCGTGTGATTGGCGGGCTTTCGATGAACCTCGCGTTGGGCACGCTATACGCATGGAGTGTGTTCGTAGCTCCGCTGGAAAAGGAGTTCCATTGGAAACGCGCCGATACCTCGACCGTTTTCACCATAGCGGTGGTCGTATTTGCTTTGACCTTTATTATTGCCGGGCGTCTCCAGGACAAGTTCGGACCCTTCTGGGTTTCGCTGTGCGGCGGTGTGCTGGTCAGCCTGGGCTTCTTTCTGTGCAGCTTCACGCACAGCCTGAATTACCTGTTCATCTGCTTCGGCGTGATTGGGGGCTTGGGTAACGGCTTTGGTTACTCGACGCCCATTCCGGTGATGGCGAAGTGGTTCCCTGACAAGCGCGGACTGGCCGTGGGACTCGCAGTAGGCGGATACGGCGGCGGATCGGCCATCTTTGGACCGCTATCGGCCAGCTATCTCATACCGCACTTTGGCTGGCGCACGACCTTCGAGGTCCTGGGCCTGATCTTTCTGATCATGACGGTGTTCGGCGCATTCCTGCTGAAGAATCCACCGGCTGGATACAAGCCGGCAGGCTGGGCGCCAGGTGCCGGCTCGAAGGCTGCCGCCACGAGCTATGAGTTCACCCCCGGCGAAACGCTGCGCACCCCGACCTTCTACTTCATGTGGATTGCCTATGCGCTTGGCTGCACCGCCGGTTTGATGGTCATCAGCCAGTTGGTGCCCTTTGCCAAGAGCGTCGGCATACCCAGTACTACCCTGGCTTCTTTTGGGTTGGTAGTGGGTGCGGTCGGTAATGCTTCGGGCCGCATTCTCTCCGGCTGGATGTCGGACCACCTGGGCCGCATCAACGTGCTGCGTTTGATGATCGGCATCTCCATGGTGGCCATGCCGATCTTGTATGCCGTGGGCGGCAATGTCGTGGGCCTGTTCGTGATGTTGTTTATCGTCTACTGGTGCTACGGTACCCAATTGTCGGTGAACGGTGCTGCCGCTGCCGATTTCTGGGGCACGAAGAATGCCGGAATAAATTACGGCATGTTGTTTACCGCATGGGGTGTGGCCGGCCTGCTGGGTGGCCGCATCGGCGGCAAGCTGTTCGACAAATACCACAATTACCAGATGGCGTTCTATACCGCCGCGCTCCTGGCGCTGATTGCGTTGCTCGCCGAGCTGCTGGCGCGCCGCCCCAAGCACGTCTGAGGTGGTTTTCTCCTCCGCGCCGGACCGAGCTGGTCCGGCGCGGTTGTTAGTTTCAGGTCCCTGATCGATGTTCATAGAGCGGAGGAGTGTTTTCATCATGGATACCGCAACCAGGCTGGCTGAAACGGCGACAGGGGGCGCGATTGACGAACACGCGCTCCACGCCGTCTCGCACGAACTGATCAGTCCCGTGGTGCAGAGGTGGATCGACGAGGCCAAACAGGACCCGGAGGCCTTCTGGGGGCAGGCGGCGGAGCAGTTGCCCTGGTTCCGCAGGTGGGACCGCGTACTGGAGTGGACTCCGCCCACCTTCAGGTGGTTTACCGGCGCACAGACGAACCTTGCCTACAACGCGCTGGATTATCACGTGAAGCGCGGCCGGGGCGGGCACACCGCGCTGATTTACCTGAACGAACGCGGCGAGCGGCAGATCTACACGTATGCGCACCTGCTGCATGAAGTGGAGAAGGTGGCGGCGGCGCTGCGAGGCATGGGCATCGCCAAAGGCGATCGCGTCACCCTGTACATGCCCACCAGTCCGGAGGCGATCATCCTGATGCTGGCGACCGTCCGCATCGGCGCCATCCACTCGGTGGTGTTCGCCGGCTTTGGCGCCAAGGCTCTGGGCGACCGCGTTCAGGCGAGCGGCTCGCGGCTGGTTTTCACGGCTGACGTTACCTATCGCAAGGGCAAAGATACCCGCCTGAAAGAGATCGTGGATGAGGCGCTCGACGTCACCGGTGACCAGGTCGAGCATGTGATCGTGCTGAAGCGGACGCCGGGGGAAACACCCATGCGCCCCGGACGCGACCTGTTCTGGGACGAGTTCCTGACACACGCTCCCGGACATAGCGGCGACTACGTCGCCATGGAATCCAACGAGCCGGCATTTATCCTTGCCACTTCCGGAACGACGGCGACGCCCAAGCTGGCAATCCACACCCACGGTGGCTATCAGGTGCACATCGACAGCATGGGCAAATGGCTGTTCGGACTGAAGGAATCGGATGTCTGGTGGTCGACCTCGGACATCGGCTGGATTGTTGGCCACAGTTACATCGTGTACGCACCTCTGATTGCCGGCGCGACGACCATCGCTTTCGAGGGTGCGCTGGACTATCCGACCCCGGACGCCAACTGGAAAGCTCTTATAGAGCAATATCGTGTCACCGGCATTTTCACCTCGCCGACAGCGGTGCGGCTGCTCATGAAATACGGTGACGGTCCCTTCGGCAAAGTCAACTACCGCAACCTGGAACGCGTGTTTTGCGCCGGCGAAGTGCTGAACGCGCCCGCCTGGGAGTGGTTGCAAAAAGACATATTCCAGAACCACATCCCGGTCATCGATCACATGTGGCAGACGGAAACCAGCGGTCCCATGTTCGGCAATCCGTACGGGTTGGGAATGCTGCCCATCAAGCCAGGCAGCGCGACCATTCCCATGCCGGGTATCGAAGCTGAAGTCGTGACCATGGACGGTACGCCCTGCGGAGTCAACGAGAAGGGGATTATGGTGATCAAGCGTCCGTTCCCCGGGCTGACCGCGGCGCTGTGGGGAGAAAAAGAACGTTACGGCCGCGACTACTGGCAGATTATTCCCGAGGTCTATTACACCGGCGACTCGGCGCAGATCGATCAGGATGGATACGTGTGGTTTGCCGGCCGCGCCGACGAGATCATCAAGATTGCTGGACATCGCATCGGCACCATTGAGGTCGAAACCGCTCTGCTCGGCCATCCCGCGGTGGCGGAATCGGGCGTAATCGGCCGGCCCGACGAGCTGCGCGGCGAGGTGATCTCGGCCTTTGTGGTGTTGAAGCAGGGCTTCACCTCATCGGAGGAGCTGAAGCGGACACTGCTCGACCAGGTGCGCCACGAACTGGGGCCGGTGGCTGTCATAGGCGACCTGAACTTCGTGGATATGCTGCCCAAGACGCGCAGCGGGAAGATCATGCGCCGCGTGCTGAAGGCGGTTACCCAGGAGCGCAATCCGGGCGACATCACCACCATCGAAGATGAAGGCTCGGTGGAAGAGGCACGGCAGGCATGGCACCAGATGAGAGCTGCCCTGGGTGCCCAGGCCGGGGCGGGTAAGTCACAGGCCGCGACCAGGAGCGAAGTCAAGTAAAAATAATGCAGTCCCAGAATGCCCGGCCCGCTATAATGGCGGGCCTGAGCATGTCAGCAAGCCATACCTTAGTTCAGAAATTCCGGGCCCGGCAGCAGAAGTGCACCAGAACGTCCAGCCCGGCGCTGTACTGCATTAGCGTAATTATCGTTAAATTCAGAAACCCAAGGAGTGACTGATATGGCTCGAACTCTTCCGCAGCAGAATCCGGTGGCCCACACCAGCGAGGCTCAGATCGCCGTCCATTGGCGGGAGGAAGAATACTATTATCCCTCCGCAAAATTCATCGGCCAGGCGAATCTGAACGATCCCAACATCAACGAGCGGTTCCGAGAGGAGAACTTCCCGGAGTGCTTCCGCGAGTACGCCGACATGTTGAGTTGGGACCAGTACTGGCACACGACGCTCGACACCAGCGATCCGCCGTTCTGGAAGTGGTTCGTGGGGGGCAAGATCAATGCCTCCTACAACTGCATTGACCGGCACCTGGCAAAGTACAAGAACAAGGCGGCGATCGTGTTCGTTCCGGAGCCGGAAACCGAGGCGCCGATATACGTCACCTATCGTGAGCTCTATGTCAGGGTGAATGAGTTCACGGCGCTGCTGCGCGACTTCTGCGGTCTGAAAGCCGGAGATCGGGTCACCATTCACATGCCGATGGTGCCGGAGCTGCCAATCACCATGCTGGCGTGCGCCCGCCTGGGGGTAATTCACTCGGTGGTATTCGGTGGCTTCAGCGGCGAGGCCTGCGGCCTGCGCGCCGCCGATTCGGGCAGCCAGGTCCTGATCACGATGGATAGTTACTATCGCAATGGCAAGCTGCTCGACCACAAGGCGAACGCCGACATAGCGCTGGAGACCTCCAAGCAGGCGGGTCAGGCGGTGGAGAAGGTTCTGATATGGAGGCGTCACCCGGGCCAGAATGGGTCCAATTCGCCGTTTGTCCACGGACGAGATTACTGGATTGACGAGATCCTGCCGAACTACTCGGGTGTAATCGTGCCGCCGGTTCCCATGGATGCGGAGGCGCCGCTGTTCCTGATGTACACCAGCGGCAGCACGGGAAAACCGAAGGGCTGCCAGCACCGCACCGGCGGTTATCTGGCCTATGTGACCGGCTGCTCCAAATACATCCAGGACATTCACCCCGAGGATGTGTACTGGTGCATGGCCGATATCGGCTGGATTACGGGCCACTCCTTCATCGTGTACGGACCTCTGGCATTGGCCGCCACCAGCGTCATCTACGAAGGCGTTCCCACTTACCCCGATGCGGGCCGGGTATGGAGGATCGCCGAGCGGCTGGATGTGAACATCTTCCACACCTCGCCTACCGCCATTCGCATGCTGCGCAAGGCCGGTCCCGATGAACCCACCAAGTACAACTACCATTTCAAGCACATGACCACAGTAGGCGAACCCATCGAGCCGGAGGTCTGGCGCTGGTATTACGACACGGTAGGGAAGGGCGAGGCCGTGATTGTGGACACCTGGTGGCAGACCGAAAACGGCGGATTCCTTTGCACCACCAAGCCGGCGCTGGATCCCATGAAGCCGGGAAGCGCGGGCCCCGGCATGCCGGGCATCTATCCCATGATCCTGGACGAAATGGGGGAGGAAGTACACGCCGGTACCGGCAAGGCGGGGAACATCTGTATCCGCAATCCCTGGCCGGGAATCATGCAAACCATCTGGGGCGATCGCGAGCGCTTCGTCGCCCAGTACTACAGCAAATACTGCAAGAACCCCAACAGCAAGGACTGGCGCGACTGGCCTTACTTTGCCGCGGACGGCGCCGTGCTGGCCGTGGACGGCTACTTCCGAATTCTGGGACGCGTGGATGACGTGATCAATGTGGCCGGTCACCGCCTCGGCACCAAGGAGATCGAATCGGCGTGCCTGACGGTTCCCGAGGTTGCGGAGGCGGCGGTGGTGCCGGTGGTTGACGAAATCAAAGGCCGCGTGCCCGAGGTGTACGTCGTCCTCCAGCCGGACGTGCAGGCAAGCCAGGCGGTCGTGGACAAGGTGAACCACGTAATCGAAACCATGATCGGCAAGATCGCCCGGCCGCGCAGGGTGCTCATTGTTCCCGACATGCCCAAGACACGCTCCGGCAAGCTCATGCGGCGAATTCTGGCGGCCATCTCCAACAACATGGCAACCGGAGACGTCACTACCCTGGCCAATCCCGACGTGGTGGAAAGCGTCAGGGTGATGGTGCAGGGCAAGGAGCCGGTGGCGCTGAAAGAAGGGCCGGAAGACCTGAAGGCCTTCGGAGCAGTGGACTAACCGAAGTCACGCCAGAAAGGTGCAGGAAAACGGGGCGCGGCATGCGCCCCGTAGTTTTTACGGGCGCCCATTGCGGAACTCTGCTGGTCAGGAGTTGCCTTGCCGCAGGGCGCGGCAGGTTTTATCATCGGTCTCCTGGCGCCAGTCCGTTCGACAAATGAGAATCGCGCCCGGAAAGTGATACTGTGGCCGCATCCAGGAGCGCTCCGTCCATCGGCGAGTTGGTCGCGTCCAACTACGAGATTGTGGGCAGAGTTGGCGCCGGCGCGATGGGCGTGGTTTACAAGGCCCGCGATCTGAAGCTGCAGCGCACGGTGGCGTTGAAGTTCCTTCCTCCCGGACTCCACGCCAGCGAGCTTGACAAAGAGCGATTTCTGAAAGAAGCCAGGATCGCTTCCTCGCTGGACCATCCCAACATCGGTGTAATCCATGGCATCGAGGAAACTTCCGATGGGCGCACCTTCATCGTCATGGCCTTTTACGAAGGCCGGTCGCTGGCGCAGCGAATTCACGAAGGCTACCCTCCACTCACCGTTGCCGAGGTCATGGACATCGTCATCCAGATCGCGCGGGGCCTGGCGGAAGCGCACTCCCGCAACATCATTCATCGCGACGTCAAGCCTTCGAATGTTGTGCTGACCAGCCAGGACACGGTCAAGATCGTCGATTTTGGGCTGGCCCGGGTCAATGAAGCGACGGCAACGCTAACCCATGGCACGGCGGGCACGCTGAGCTACATCTCGCCGGAGCAGGCGACCGGCAAAATTCCCGACCAGCGAAGCGACATCTGGGCCCTGGGCGTGACCATGCTGGAAGGGCTCACCGGAAGGAATCCGTTCCAGCGGGAGACCGTGGCGGCAACCTTTATGGCGATCCTCAATGAAGCGCCGCCGCAAATCGAGCGGGTCCCGCCGGAAGTACAGCAGATCGTCTATCGCGCACTGGCCAAGGACCCGCTCCGGCGTTATCAGTCATGCGACGAAATGCTGGAAGATCTGGAGGCGGCCAAAGCCGCGCTCATCAACTCCGGCGGAGCAGCGGATTCCGGTAGCCGGAGGCGGAGCGTGCAGCTCAAGGCCTTGCGCGAATCGCGGCAGGAGGCCTCGCGCTCCGCCTGGCCGCTGCCGGGCAGATCCTCTACGCTTCTGACGAAAGTGCTGGCCGCGGCTGTCATCATAGTTCTTGTTGTTGGCGTCCCCCTGTTAGTGCCTTCCATCCGCGAGAGGGCGAGCTATGCCCTGTTTGGCAATCCCCAGAAGCATATCGTTGTCCTTCCCTTCGATAATCTGAGCAACAATCCACAGGACGAAGCTCTTGTAGAGGGTATGGTGGACTCGCTTACCGGCAAACTGTCAAACCTGGAAGTCGGCAAGCAGTCCCTATGGGTAATTCCGAGTAGCGAAGTGCGCCGGCTCAAGGTGACCGATCCGGCGGCGGCTTTGCGCGAACTGGGAGCCACGCTGGTGGTGAAGGGAAGCATCGCGCGGCAGGGCCAGCAGGTGCGTCTGAACATCAGCCTGATCGACGCGAGGAATCTGCGGCAGATCGGTTCGGTCGATCTGGAGGACCAGGGTGGCGATTTTGCCGCGCTGCAGGACGAGGCGGTGGCCAAGCTCGCCAACCTGATGAACGTGACCGTGACGGCTGACATGCTCCGCAGCACGGGCGGCTCGGTGAATCCGGCGGCGTACGAGGATTATCTGAGCGCTCTGGGGTATATGCAGCGGTACGACAAGGCGGGCAATCTCGACCTCGCAATCCAGGCCCTGCAGAACTCGGTCAACACCGACCCGCGATTCGCGCTGGGATATGCGCAGTTGGGTGAAGCCTACCGGATGAAGAACCGCCTGGACCAGAATCCCAACTGGCTGGTGGAAGCCCAGGCCAACTGCAGCAAGGCAGCCGAGATCGATAATCGCATTCCCGCAGTGCACGTTACCCTGGCGCGCATTCACGACCTGCTGGGACATCACGATCTGGCATTGCAGGAGTTTCAGCGCGCCCTTGACATTGACCCGCATGACGCGGCCGCCATCGACGGCCTTGCCCATACCTATGAGAACGCCGGCCGCATTTCTGAGGCGGAGGCCGCCTTCCGCAAGGCGGCGGCACTGCGTCCGGATTCCTGGGACGCCTACAACGAACTCGGTCTTTTCTACGATCGGCAGGGCAAATTCCAGCAGGCCATCCAGGAGTATCAGCACGCGCTGGAGCTGACCCCGGACAATGCCCAGCTCTTCACCAACCTTGGGGCAGCGTACCTCGATTCCGGCGATGCCAGGCTGCAGGGGGAGGCCGAGCGGGCACTGAAGAGGTCGGTTGAACTCAGCCCCAGCTATCCCGCTTACGCCAATCTGGGCGATTTTTATCTTACGCAGCGCCGTTATGCCGAGTCGGCGTCCATGACCGAGAAAGCTCTGAAGATTAATGACAAGGATTACCGGGTGTGGAGTAATCTTGTCCTTGCCTACGAGTGGCTGACCGACAAAGACAGGGCAGAAGCGGCGCGACGGCGCATGCTGGCCCTGCTGGAGCAGCAAGTGAAGCTGAAGCCGCGGGATGCTGAGGCCCAGGCTGCACTGGCCGGACTCAACGCGCATTATGGCCAGACTTCGCAGGCGGAATCCAGGATCCAGACGGCGCTGGCGCTGGCCCCGGAAGATCCCAACGTGCTGGTTGAGGTAGCCACCGCGCATGAACTGCTGGGCAAACGGGCACAGGCCATCGTTGAAATGCAGCGCGCGATCCAGAAGGGATTTGCCCTGGAGCAGGTAAAGACCGATCCGGAAGTGGCGGCGTTAATTTCTGATCCAAGGTTTCACCAGCAGTAGCAGGACCCAGCGGTAGCCGTTAATTTCGCGCCAGCGATGCGCACGAAACCAGGAGACTGCACATGCCAGACAACAACATTTCCATTCCACCTGCCGTGAGCAAGACAATCTATCCATCCGGGGTAAATTTCGCCTTCGTCGTCAGCTCCAACTGCACGGTCTGCTTCGGGCCAGACCACCCGACGGGGAGTTTTCCCGATCTTGCAAACCAGACCTTCTCATGGACGGCCGGCTCAACCTATCCGTATCCCGTCCCGGCAAGCGTCGGCGCGTGGATCAACTACAACACTTCGTCGCCGGGAAATCCCTGTTTGGTGAGCGACATTCAGGCCACCGGACATACCATTAGCGTCGGCGTGGGTGCGGAAGCACCAAAGGCAAAGGCCGGAACAAAGGCTCCTGCCAAGGCGAAAAAGAAGCAACCGGCTAAATCCAGGGCGAGGGTAGCGGCCAAAGCAAAGGCATCGGCCAAAACCAGAAAGAAATCGGCAGCCAGGAAAAAGACGGCCGGCAAGAAGACCACAAAAGCGAAATCGGCGTCGAGAGGCCGGACAAAGAGCAGGGCAAAGGCCCGGAAATCGCGAAAGAAGCGATAGCTGTTTTACTCGATTAGGGGATTTCATTCCGCCGCAAGCGACGACAGGGAGGGCTGTTTGCCCTGCCGGATGTCTTGCGGCGTGAGCTGTCTTGAAGCTCCCAGTTCCGGTTCTTGCGCACTGTTGCCAGGTCGGCCGCTTGAGGCATGAACCCAGCATCCCCTGTCCATTTCTGAACAGCGGCGTGCACATCCTGAACGCTCATCCTTCTGATCGCAGCCGTCCCATTCGTGGCTGCACCTCTCGTTTCAGCAGCTTCCAGACGCTGGCCGTTTCGGCATAAGAACTGCGAATCCGAGTGGTCTGCCCCGGCGCTCTCAGCGATAACAGGGAGGCTGCCGTTTTGGCGAACGCCCTCCGTCAGGCCGGGCTCTAACCGACGTATGCACAGGTTTCTCCAGGATCTTCGCTACGGCTTTCGCATGCTGCGTCTCTCGCCGGCGTTCACGGCGGTGGCGGTGATTACGTTGGCGCTCGGAATGGGTGCTAACACCGTTGTGTTCAGCATTCTTAACGCGCTCTATTTGCGGACTGCACCGGTGCGCAAGCCGGATGAACTGGCGATGTCGGTGGGAATGCATCGGGGAATCTCGCTCCCGGAATATCGCCATTACCGCGACCACAACAGTTCGTTTGTGGGCCTGGCCGCCGAATATCCCACGGCGCACACCTACCTGCAGGCCGGCGACAATTCCGAGATCGTACTGAGTGCGATCGTTTCTTCGAACTATTTCGATCTGCTCGGGGTAAGGCCATTCCTGGGGGGGTTCTTTGTGCCCGCCGATGATCAGAGCCAGGGATTGCAGACCGTCGTCCTGAGTAACCGCCTGTGGCGAAGCAGGTTTGCCGCCGATCCGAATGTGCTGGGAAAGACGGTGAGGTTAAACGGTGCTCCGGCGACAGTCGTAGGCATCGTTCCGCCGGAATTTCATCGTCTCTTTTCCGGGATCGATGACGATCTCTGGCTTCCCAGCCCCGCAGCAGCGGTCATTGTTCCGCACTGCAATCCACCGGACTATAAATGCGATTTCTTCAGTGGCGTCATAGGACGTCTCAAGCCGGGTGGAGACCTCACCACTGCACGAACGGAGTTGAACCGCCTGAATCAGCAGTGGGAAGCAATCTATCCCGCTCTGGAAAAGAACAGTATCCGGCTGTATCCAGCGCGTGGCATCGATCCAGCGAACCGGTTGGAGATTGCGCATCTGCCCGCGACCCTGATGGCAGCGGTAGTCGTGCTGCTGCTCATCGCATGCGCGAATCTCTCCGGACTCCTGCTGGCCCGCGGTTCCACGCGCAGCAGGGAGATCGCAATTCGCCTGGCGTTGGGCGCGGCGCGAAGCCGTATTGTACGGCAGCTTCTGACCGAGGCCGCGATTCTGGCCGCTCTGGGAACTGTTTTAGGAACAGTCTTCCTGCTGTGGGCCTCGGGCTGGCTCTCCAATTTTCCATTCGCCATTCACCAGCTCCGATCGCAAGGGAACGACCAATGTCGTCATCGTCAATCAGAGCCTGGCAACCCGCATGTGGCCGTCGGGAGAGCCGATTGGCCAGGTGCTGATAATCGGCGGTACGCCGTGTGTTGTCGTGGGAGTGGCAAGGGATGCGCAGTACAGCCCGGCCACGGACGGCGCACACATGTTTTTCTATCGTCCCTACCGGCAGATCCAGAACAACGGTGACTCGCGCTTTCTGGTACGCACCGCTTCCGATCCTGGTGCGATGTTGCGCGAGATCAAGAGCACTATCGCGAGCATCGATCCTAACGTCCCCATTGGCGAAGACTCCACCATGACGACGGCCCTGCTGAATGACTTCGGCCCGCTGCGGCTCACACGGACGGTCCTGGTGTTCGCCGGGCTTGCAGCACTGATCCTGAGCGCGGTTGGGCTTTATAGCGTACTGGCTTTTCTCGTATCCAGGCGCACACGGGAGATCGGCATCCGCCTGGCGCTCGGGGCACAGCGGCGGCAGGTGCTCACGCTGTTTTTGCAGCAGGGGCTGGCGCTAACCGTGACCGGAGGCATCGCCGGTGCGGTGGTTGCGCTCTTCGCCCTGCGCATGCTCTCAGCTCTTCTGTACGGAATTACTCCTGCAGATCCGCTGACGGTGATTGGCGTCTGCATGGTACTCGTTGCTACCGGCGCTCTGGCCAGCTACATCCCGGCGCGACGGGCAACGAAGGTAGATCCGATGACGGCACTGCGATACGAGTAGAGCGCAGGCGGGATGACGATTGAGGGAGAAGCGTGCCTATTTCTGCTCCTCCTGCCGAATCTGCACGGGAATTTCGAGCATCGGCCGCCCCAGGCGCTCGGCTTCTTCGGGAGTGACGCCGGCCATCTGCATGCGCCGGTTCTGGATTTCGCGTAGTTGGGCCAGGACTTCGCGCTCCTGCTCCACGTATTCCTCCTCGGTGATCGAACCATCTTCCAGCAGGGTCTGCAGCTCCAGCAGCCGCTCCTTTATGGGAGCGTCATCGGTGTACTGCTCTTCCGCTGCGCGCGCGAGCGTCCGCAGGATGAACCTGAAACCCGAGATGGGCGAAAGCAGCAGATCGTCGATCAGGAACATAGGAGCAATCAACATTCAGCAATCAGCATTCAGCGGTAATAACCCAGCCGCGCACGTGAAATTTCGACAGATGCCTTGCGGGGTTGACTGATTGCTGAGTGCTGACTGCTGATTGCTTTCTCACGCCGTGCTGCTGGGCTCCAGCTTCAGGCGGATGTTCACGAAATTATAGGGCGGCCACGGGCCCGTGTACTTGAAGTTGAGGCGCTCGCCGAACTTCTTCGCCACCCGATTGACAGCGGCGTCGAACTCGGCTTCACGCTCGCGCTCCAGCAGAAAAGCCGCATTCATGATCATCTTGTCGCCGATAGGCTTGTTGTCGCGCGAGGCGACACAGATGGCCCGCAGGGTTTCGTAGACGTCGCGCACATATTCCGCCGAGCGCTCCTCCAGCGCCTTGTCGATCATGCGACCCAGTTGCATGCGGGCGAAATAAGTCGACTGCAGGTGCTTGCGCGTGATCTCCTGGTGGAAACGGTGGATTTCCTCGTGCTCGCGCTGCAGTTCCTCGATGATGCGGTCGCGGTCCCACGTGACCTTCAGCCCGAACTCCACCTTGCCCGCCATCTGCTTGAGCACGTCTTTGACCGAGGGATAGATGCTGCGCAGCACCTCGCGGATATCGTCGTCGGTGCGGAAGACGGTGCCGAAGCTCATGGGAATGATGGTGTGAGTCTTCATCACCGTCTCGATGACGTGTTCGTGGGCCAGCGCATTCTCGCGCGTCGGGTCGAAGATGAACACCGGCGTGCGGCTCACCACGGCGGCGATGTCGCCGTGGGTGACCACATACACCATTTCGCCCGTTCCGCCGATGCCCATTCTGCCGAACGAGACCGGTTCGCGCGACTGGATGATGCCGTAGACGTAACGGCCTTCCTGGCGAACGTCAGGCACGGGAATGGGCCGGGGAAGGGATTCGGCGGGCCCGGCCATCGGCTCCGGTGCCATCGCGGGCGCAGGAACCATGACCACCGGCTCCGGTTGGTGCACGCTGGTTTTTGCGGCTTTGCTCCTGTTCGCGGGCCGGGTCTTAGCCGGTCGCCTCACGCTGCTCATAGTTGTTCCTCAGCAATGCGGAAATTGTATTCAATAGCTCATTGATGTCGATGGGCTTAAACAGCACGGGTATCCCAAGCTCCTCGGCGCGATCGTTGGCCTCCTGGGTGGCGTACCCGGTCAGCAAAACCACCGGCATGTGCGGGCTCTTCTGGCGGGCGAACTTGACCACATCAAATCCGTTCTCCTGTTTTTCCAGCGAGAGGTCGCAAAGCAGCAGATCGATGGGGCGCTCGGCCAGCATCTGCCGCGCCTCCTCCGAAGAGAGAGCGGCGCTTACCTCGTAGCCGCGCTGTTGCAGGATCAGCCGATAGGTCACCAGCACGTTCGGCTCATCGTCGACCACCAGAATATGGAATGAATGTTTCATCGTAAGCACCCGGTTTACTGAACGGCCGGCAGGTCAATGGCGAAGACCGTTCCACTGCCGACGTGGCTGCGGACGCGCAGCTTCCCGCCATGGTTCTCGACAATACCCTTGACAATCCACAATCCCAGGCCAGTGCCGCGCTCGCCCTTGGTGGTCACAAACGGTTCGAACATGGTAGTCAGCATGCCTCGAGCGATGCCGCAGCCGGAATCCGCCACCAGGAGGCGGATGACCTCCTTCACGGCGTCCTTGCGCACCAGGCGGGTGCGCACACGCAGCAGCCCTCCCTCGCTCATGCTGTCCTTGGCATTGACGACCAGATTGGACAGCACCTGCCGGATCTGGTCAGCCGAACCCAAGGCCGGCGGCAGCGTATTAAGTTCCTTCTGGACGCGGATCCCGGCGCGGTCGAGCTGGCGCGCGAACAGCAGCAGGGTGTCTTCCACGACACTGTTCACATCGAAGTTTCCTACCTGCTCGCCGGTGCGATACAGGCCGAGCATCTGGCGGACGATGCGGGCCACGCGTTCGGTCTCTGCCTTCAGGATCTCATAGACCGGCGCCGCCTCCGGTTTGGTCTGGTCGGTGAGCAGGAAGATGCAGTTCTTGATGGCTTCCATGGGATTGTTGACTTCGTGGGCGATGGTTCCCGCCAGACGGCCGGCAGCGGCGAACTTTTCCATTTCCAGCATGCGCCGCTCCATCTTCAGCTGCTCCAGACGGCGGACGGCGGTCAAATCGCGCAACACGGTTACGGTATAGGCTACCAGTCCCCGTTCATCGTAAATCTTGCCCGAACGCGCATCATATCCGATTTCCTGAAGCGTTCCCGGATGTGTGAGCTGGATGGGCGCGCTTTCCCGGTCGGAAAACGAGTAGGTGAACTTGGTAACGTAGGCATCCAGTTTTGCCTGGTTGCGTATGTGCAGGGGCGTGCGGTCCTGGGCCGTGCCGAGCAACTCCTGCGCGAGAGGATCGAGCAGCGCCACCTTGGCATCGCGGTCGCAGACGATAATGGGATCGCCGACGTTCTCGATCACCAGGTTGAGACGATCGCGGTCCTGGCGGACCACCTCCTCCGCCTGACGCAGCTTTTCGTAATTGGCGCGCAGCTCCTCGTCGGCGCGCCGCAGGTCGGTGACGTCGCGCAGCACGGTCACCATCCCGGTGCGACGCCCGTCGGGGGCGAAGCTGGGCGCCGAAACCGCCTCGAACAGCACCTCATCGCCTTCGATGGCGTCCACCAGGGTCATGTCACGCGAGGAGTCATTACCCGACACCATCATGGAAGACAGAGCCGCCGAGAACAGCAGATTGTTGAGCTCCACGGCCCGGACCCGCCCTTCGCTGACTTCCTCGGGAAGCCGGAAGTAGCGCTCGGCCGCCTTGTTCTGGGTAATCACCCGGTGCTGCGGGTCGGTAAGAATGACCGGATCGGTCATGCTCTCCATCACCGTCTGCATCTGGGTGATGGTGGTCTCGAGGTCCACCATGCGGTTGTGATAGTGCTCGACCTTGAACAGCCGCGACAGATAACGATTGGCCAGTTCGATGAGCGCGCGCAATTCACCGATATCGGCTTCCGTGGCGCCACGCCTCAGCTCCGTGACAGCCATGGCCGCGTAGGCGCGCATGTCGCAGATGCCGCAGACCTGCTGCTGCAACTGCAATTTCAGCCGCGAATGGAAATTCTCCACCGCAATGCACCTGAAGCCGCGGGCGCGGTCGGCTTCCCAGCAGGCCGTCCGGTTGCGATAGATCAGCGGGTAGTAATAGAAGCCGGGGCTGCGTCTTCCGCGACCCGGCACCCGCACGGGCTCCAGGCTGTGCAGCACGCGCGCCAGTGGAGTTTCCATGGCAAACAGCGAGGTGCGGAAACGCTGGAGCAAGGTTCTGGAGCAGTTGATGGAGGCAATGGGGGCAATCTCGGAGGTCTCGAAATTGGCCCGGGCAATGAGTGCGCGGGTATGCCCCAGAGCGACGATTTCTTCCAGCAGGACGGGAAAGATCTCCTCGCTGCGCTCGACCCCCAGCAGGCGGAGCGCTGACCGCCGGCTCTTTAGAGCCTGGTGGGGCATCTCGGAGTGCACGCGCATCTGCGGGGAAGCCACAGCAAACTCTCCTGGTGATCAGCTCCCCTAGAGCCGGGCGGCCGGCCTCCGCGTCCGGACCGGGCGCCTGGTGGTTTCCACGGTGGTGACCTCCTCTTCCTCTCCGGGCGCCAGTTGTGGACGGGAGACCAGGCCGGTGAGTCCGACCGCATCGGCGTACTTCAGGTAGGTGTCGATGGAGGCCACCACCACGCGCGCCTCCACCGTGATCAGGTCGATGCCAACCAGCGAGATACGCACCCAGGCATCGATCACGATACCTTTGTCAAGCACCCGATCGAGTACGTCGATCAGACTTGAACCGCCCGAAACTCTTTCAACAGCCATTGCAGATCCTCCTGCCGCTCTCGCGCCTGGGCTACTATTTCTTCCTCGAACTTCTTCTGCTCGTCCTCGCCGTCACGGTGGCAGCCGGCATCCCGGGTTGCGGTCCGGCCCGTGGCAATGGCCTGCGGGTACTTTCAGGCAAAGCAGCCGGATTGGTCAGATTGGGATCGAACTTCCACCAGTTCAGCCCGATTTCCTCCGCCTTGTCTACCGAGCACACGAGAAGGCGGATCCGGATGGTCAGCAGTTCGACATTGGCCAGCGATATGCGGACGTCGCCGGCGATCACCAGTCCCTTGTCCAACACCCGGTCGAGGATGTCGAGCAGGTTCGCCGTTCCCGAGACGGTCGGTACACGTTCCATTGAATGGTCTTCAGAGTAAAAGAGAGTGCGGAATGGAGCCTTCCCGCATCCCCGCCAGCGCCACAAGGGATGCGACCCCCGCTTCGACACAAGCGCGTATCGTAGCGGACACGGAGCGCACTGTCAATTTGCTCCGGAGGCCCTGAGAAGCGGCGGCGAGCCCTTTGCAAGCTGGTACTCTCATTAAATTGGATGCACACGGGTTGCCTGGGGGAAGGCAGTTTCGGCCGGCTGATTTTCAGCCCGCGGGCCGTGCTTCGTGGCGGTTTCGCGTTCGTGCCAATATCGGGGCACTTGAAGCCGCCCGTAAATGGGCCTAGACTCGGCCTGTTGGTGCTTGTGATCTGTATCACAGCCTCCCGGTACGGCGATCGGCGAAGATTGTAGGTCAGTAAACCCCAAGCGGCGTTGAGGCAGGTATTGCATGGGCTGGATTGAGAACAAGTTCGAGAAGAACTTCCTGGTTACCACGGTAGACTACGTCTTCAACTGGGCGCGCAAATCGGCGATCTGGCCCATGACCTTCGGCTTGGCCTGCTGTGCGATCGAGATGATCGCCGCTTCCACCTCGCGCTTTGACATTGCGCGCTTCGGCTCCGAGGTGTTCCGCCCCAGCCCGCGGCAGAGCGACCTGATGATCGTCGCCGGCACCGTAACCCTGAAGATGGCTCCGGTGGTGAAGCGCATCTACGACCAGATGCCGGATCCCAAGTGGGTGATCTCGATGGGGGCCTGCTCGTCGGTCGGTGGACCGTTCAACACCTACGCGGTTTTGCAGGGCGTCGATCGCATTGTTCCGGTAGACGTGTATATCGTTGGCTGTCCGCCGCGTCCGGAAAACCTCTTCTATGGACTGCTGCGCCTGCAGGACAAAATTGATCAGATGAGCATCGCGAAGAAGCCCACGGAAGTTCGCCTGCGTCCGGAGATGGTGGACAATTTCAAGGAGCAGATCCGCATCGCCCAGGCCAATTTCGCCAATCCCGAGGCCCCCAGCGCTCCCGTCGTTGGCGCGATGGGGTAAAAGCCCGAGCAACTGCTGCAGGCCGTGAACAACGGCGTCATCGCCGCGCGGTGATTAACCACAGAGGCACAGAGACACCGAGGGTCGTGACTGGATCAAACTCCGTGGCCCGCGGCTAGAGGGCCAATGCGGGCGCAGTCTGGATTCTTGTGAAAAGGGTCCTGGCCATATCGCTTGGTGCCTTGCTCATCACTGTGCCGGTGGTCTGCATTGCGCTCGTGCTCTTCGACACCTTTCACCTGTTCCTTGTCGGTGATCTCTATATCCATTCTGCTTCTCTTGTGTTACTGGCGCTTTCCGCAATAGCGATCCTGGCAATCGCACTCGGGAGCCTCGGATTAGACATCATCAGCACATGGCGGTCTCCGAAGGGGCCGCCTCGCATAGCGCCATGACCAGCAATGCAGGCCTGGCAACCTCTAACTCTGTTTCTCCGTGTCGCTGTGGTTAATCAATAATGCAGCCGGAAACTCAGCATGTGCCAGTTCAGCAGGAAGAACGAATATCCCAGGCAGGCCAGCATCAGCAGGGTGTTCCACGCCTTCGTCCAGAACCACAGGCCATCGCTCCTCCACGAGCGCACGCAGTAGTTGATCGCGACCAGGCTGCCAACCACGCCCAGGAGCCCGACCACCTGCAACAAACGCAGTTTGGTGTCGAACTGACTGCCCAGCAGCGCGATATTCTCGTCCACCGAGCTGAGCCACAGCGTAAATGCGCCCAGGAACACGAGATCGACGATGCAGACGAGCCGTACCCAGAAGCGCAGCCGCCGATAATGCGACGGCAGCTCCGCGCGATAGCCGTAGTGCGCCCTCAAGGCCGCATTAATCGGCCAGAAGAGCAGCGTCAGCAGAAAAACCAGCGCGGCAAAAATCAGGATGCCGACGTTGAGGTTCTGGTTCTTTAGTGCGGGAACCCGCTGGAAAACGAAGATGGGCAGATCGGTAAGGATAATCTGCCGGCCGTTGTAATCCTTGATGAAAGCGAGGCGGCTTTGACCATTGGCGTCACGGAACAGCAGCGGACCGGTTTCCTGGAAGTGTTTGGGATTGCCGGCAAAGTCTTTGGCCGCATCGACGCTGATCGTGCCGTCGGAGTTGACGGTGACCTGGGCCTGGTCGAGCGCAGCGATCACCGCTGCGACATTGGTTTGCGAGCGCCGGCTGAGCCAATACCTTCCGGCAGCGGACTTCGCATCCTGCGCGGCGTTGGCCACCGCCGGCTGGCCGGCCGACGGCTTGTAGGGGAAATAGCGGTCCAGAAATGTCTGCCACAAAGCCGACCGTACCGGGAATCCCCCCTTGCCCGCGCTGTTGCAGGAAATGAAGAAGCCGATGCGATCGTCGGGCATCAGGTGCATGTCGCTGTGGAACCACTGGGTATCGCCGCCGTGGCCGATGATGCGATGTCCGTTGCGCGATTCCTCGTAGAACCCGTAAGCCATGCCGTTCATCGAAGGCACCAGTCCGAAGAGCCGCGAGTGCATCATCTGCGCGGTCTCCGGCTTCAGAATTCGCGTCCCGTTATAGTCGCCGTTCTCCAGATGGGCGATCATGTAGTGCGCCATGTCCTCCGCCGTCGTCGACAGGCTTCCCGCCGGCCATGGCTCGACGAATTCGAAATCTTTGGGCGGCTGTGATGCCTTGTTATAGCCCGCTGACATCAATGGCTTCAGGTTCTCCGGCAGCGGCTGGCGAAACGTGCTGTGGCTCATGCCGAGAGGCCCAAAAATGTTCTTCTCGATGTAATCGTGGAGCGGCATTCCCGACACGCGTTGCACGATGTAGCCGGCCAGGGCGGCACCGTAATTGGAATAAGCAGGCGTCGTTCCCGGCGGGAATATCTCTTCCGGCAAATGCGTTCGCAGGTACTGGTTCAGCGGCCGCAGGTCCGTGACCCGGGTGACGAACAGGTCCTTCAGCGTCTCCTCGAAGCCCGGCGTGTGCGTCATCAGGTCTTTCATGGTGACCGGTTTGCCAAACTTCGCCGGAATGCTGAAATCCAGATAATCGTTGACGTCGCGATTCAGATCGATTTTTCCCTGCTCGACGAGCTGCATCACCGCCGTCCAGGTGAACGTCTTCGAAATGGAGCCGGGACGGAACAGCGTGGCATCGACAGCGACCGGCTTTTTGCTTTTAACGTCGGAATAGCCGTAGCCTTTGGCGAACAGCACATTGCCATCCTTCACGACCGCAACGACGGCGCCCGCGATGTCATCGCGCTGCAGCTCAACGGGAATGAAGCCATCAAAAAATGCCTCCAGATCCTGCTTCGTAAGTTGTGGGGTGACCTGCGTCGCCCGGGGAGGCGGAGGAGCGGCTTTCGGAGGCGTACGCGGCGGAAGAATTTGCGGCTTTTGAGCGTGAGCAGGAATGGATGAAACGAGAAGAGCAGCAATCAGCGCGCGGGTGCGACTCCATCGTGGTCTATCCATAGTTGGACGAAGGATAACAGAGAAGGCGCGAACCGGCGCGTTGGGTAGTCAGATGCCCGGAATCAATGCGGCAGAAGGGCGAAGGCTGACAGGCTCTACCAGGTGTTATAGGCGGTGCCTTCGCTGGAAACCTGATCGCTGCCGCTGTGCACGTCGATGATGCCGGGTTCGGTCTGGTCGGGCGACATGATGCTCTCGTCCGTGACCGGTACCCACGTGTCGCGCGAGTTGGTGAAGGGATCTTTGGGAAGCTGCTTCAGGTACCCGGCCTGTACGATGTCGTCCAGCGACTGCGGCGCTTTTTGCTTGTCCAGGGTGTACTGGTCGATGAGCGAGCGCATGGTGTAAAGATCGTCGCGCAACGCGGTCTCCTTGGCGTGCAGGATGGACGACGAGTAATTGGGAATGGCGAGCGACAGCAGGATGACGATGATGCTGATCACCACCATCAGCTCAATCAGGGTAAAGCCGCGCTGCCGAAGACGTTGTCTCATCGCCTCTACCACGTTTTGTATTTGGTTCCGTCCAGACCGGAGCCTTCGGACTTGGTATAGACGTCAAAAACGTTCTGTCCGCCCCAGGAATCGGAATCAGGATCGTCCTGCACCGAACGCAGACCCCATTCATCCTTGCCGGTCATGGGATCCACCGGAATGCGGCGCAGGAAGCGCATCTTCTTGCCATTGGAATCGACACCTTTGACCAGTGTCTCCAGATCAGGAGGATATCCCTGGCTGTCAACCTTGGTCTGGAAGGCTCCGCGGTCGGCCGCGTCCTTGTAGCGGTCGATGGCATCGCGCAACTGCCACAGATCGCGGCGCAACTCGCGTTCTTTGGTGCGCTGGATGGTGATACGCATCACGGGAGTGGCCATGGCCGTCAGGATCATCAGGATCGTCATGGCGACGATCAACTCAACCATGGTGAATCCACGGCTATGACGGATGCGAGGACGATGCAACCTGCCCTTCCTGGCAGACACACTGGCGTCTGCGGCGGCAAGGGCGTGACTGAAATTTCCGGCGAACACTACGCTATTTTATTCCTTCTGCGGCGCATCGGCGGCAACACGGTGAGATAAACCAAACCTTAAGCTTACGACTCTAAGACCACGTACACAATAAACCTGGCATACGGACAGCGATCGCCATACTGGCTTGAGCACGGACGGAGGTGCCCGTTCCGCCTCCTGATTAGACGCGCCGGCTAGTGAACGGTCACGATCGCCTGCGAGCCGCTGGCGGGCGTGTTCTGCATGGCCGCGTTCTTTAGCGTAGCGCGATTGATGTTGAGCGTGGACTGCCCCGGAGCTCTCGCCTGGAAGGTCAGCGTGAACACCGAGCCGTCGCCCGAAATGCCAGTGCTCCCGGGAGGCCGGGAAGCCGTGACCTGCAGAATTCCCGCCATGCTGTCGTCGCGGTTCACCAGCGCCACCGTCTGTCCGTCCTGCGAAAGCAGAGTTCCATTGGAAACGTTCAGCACTTGCAGCACCCGGGGGTTGTACAGGATCTGCAGGGGAACGGAATAGACATTCTGGCCGCCGGTCAGGTTGACATTGACGGTGAAGGTGGAACCCACTGCCTGGTCGAGAGTAGGCGGATCGAAGCTTACGATCGGACTGCCGGCAGGCGCCGATGCCGCTGTCGGCTGTATGCTGCCGGGTTGCGCGGCGTTGCCCTGCGGCCCACGCGGCTGTCCCGGAGTCACCGCCCCCTGAGGAGCGCCCGGCTGGCCGGGCTGTGCGTTGCTGGGCTGATTGTTCTCCCGTCGCAGCGAAATTCCATTGGCCGTGCCCACGTCGATCGCCTTCAGGTTGCTGGCAAAAATGTCCTGGGAACGTACGATGTGCGGGATCAGGATAAAGACGATTTCGTTGTCCTTGTTTTCCACCTGCTCGGTGGAAAACAGGTAGCGGAACAGCGGGATCTGCGCCAGCCCGGGAATGCCGGAAAGCGACCTGGTCTGCTGGTTCTCCAGAATTCCGCCCAGGATGTTGACTTCGCCTTCCTTCATCCGGATTTCGTTCTCGATCTTGCGTTGTCCGATGACGGGCTGCTGGATGCCGCCGATGTTCTGGTAGGAATCGACAGCCGAGATGTCCACCGCGAGCTTGAGCGTAATTTCGTCCAGCCCGTGCACGTGCGGCGTGATGTCGATGTTCACGCCTACGTCGATATAGTTGAACTGGGTATTGACCAACGGGTTGATGCCGACGCCGCCGATGCCCGGCTGGAACGAACCGGTCGCCACCGGCACGCGTTCGCCGATCTTCAGCGACGCCTTCTGCCCATCCGAAGCGCGAATTTGTGGCTGCTGGATCAGCTTGCTGCTGCTGTCGGTCATCAGGAAATTGGCCGTCGTGGCGGGAATTGTCACCTCGAAATTCGTGGCATTCAGGTGGGCCAGACTGTTGAGGTTGATGGAGCCCGCATTCGCGGTGGAAGTTGAGACTGTGCCGCCGTTTCCGGCATTGCCGGTGACGGTCGTGGTGGTCGTGGTCCCGGGTGACTCCTGGAAATTAACGGTAACGCTGGCCGGCGGCTGGATACCCAGATTGCGCAGCTTGTCGCGCGTGACCTGCATGATGGCAACTTCCACCACCACCTCGGGACGCGACTTGTCGAGGTCCTCGATCAGCTTCTGCGCCATCGCCACCTGATCGGGGGTGCCGCGCACCACCACCGCCTGCTGCGACGGGAACTGCTGCAGGCGTTGCGTATCGAGCAGGGTGCGCAGAATGTTCACCAGATCCTGCAGTTCGTTGGGCTGGGAGAGATTGCTCAGATAAAACGTGCGGATGACGCTCTGTTCCAGCTCTTTGCGCTTGGCGGGAGTATCGGCGGCGACGAAAATCGTATTGGGCGTCACCGGGCGCCAGAAGGTCTTCGACTCCAGGGCCGTGATCTCCAGCGCCTCCTGCAAGGTCACGCCGTTCAGGTCCACGTGAATCCGGCGCGAGGTGTAGTCGGGGTCGAACAGAACGTTGATTCCGGCAAGCCGGCCGATGCTCTCGTAAACCGTTTTGGAGTCCTGGGTCAGGTTCAGCGTAATCGGACTCTGCGACAGGGGCGCCAGCTCCACCGGTCCCGTTGCCTCTTCCATGCGTTTGGTCAGGGCCGATTCCGTGCTGGGCTGGGGAGGCGGCGGGCTGAGGCTCTGCTTCAGCATCTGCCTTACCTTGTTGGCCTGCTGTTGCGCGATGAAGCTGGAGGGATCGATGGCAATGGCCTGCTCGAACTCGGTCAGCGCCTCCTGCAGCTTGCCGGCATTGACCAGAAGTTCTCCCTGATGGACATACGAGGCGGCCGCCAGAAAACGCACGTATTCGAAGGCCGAGCGATAAGTCAGGTCCGTGGGCTTCAGCTCGTAGGCCTGATGATAGAAGTTGTAGGCGGTAATGTAGTCCTGGCGGGCCTGTGCGTCCTTGCCCTTCTGATATAGCGCCTTGGCCTGCTTATCGTTGGAGGCTAGCGCCGATACTGCCAGCATAAGCAGCAGCATCAGCACAGCGGTAAAGCGTCTCATCACATTCCTTAACCAGGGGATTAGACCGGACCTTCACCCCCCAGCGCTGGGATGCCAGGCTCCGGATGTAAGACCTGGATCCGCGCCAAACGTAAGCAGGCGTTGGGCCCGAAGCCGCATTTCCCCGCAGCCGCGGCGGAGACAGTGCGAACGGCGCGATTATAGCATCCCGAAGTAACATTCCAGTTACTACCTTAGTCGTGTGTTAGCATGAAGAATCCGCGTGGTCACCATGATGGTTCGTGTCCATGCAGCCGATGATTCCCCCCTTCAGGAACAATGTGAATCCCGGCCCGTGAGTGGATGCCGGGGCCCCGACGAGTCCATACCTGGAGTTGTTGGGATGGTCAATGAATGCCTGCTATGCCACGCCAGCCGCAGATAGCGAGCCGCGCCGAAAAGAAGGCCACGCGCCGCGATCCGGTCGCCAGCGGCGAGAGGGACGCTTCGCAGAACCGCGCAGCGTCGCACAACTACTTCCTGCTCGAGAAATTTGAGGCCGGCATCGCCTTGCGCGGCACCGAGGTCAAATCGGTGCGCAATGGCCGCGCGAACCTTAAGGATGCCTACGGCCTGGTGAAGGATGGCGAGCTCTGGCTGATCAATGCGCACATCGGTCCGTACGAACATGGGAATATCTTTAATCACGAGCCCCTGCGTACTCGTAAGTTGCTGGTTCACCGGAACGAGTTGCATAAGCTGATCGGCAAAACCCAGCAAAAAGGACTAACTCTGGTCCCTACGCGGCTGTATTTTAAGAACGGCCGGGTGAAGGTTGAGATGGCATTGGCGAAAGGCAAACAGACCTGGGACAAGCGCGAGACCGAACGGCGCAGGACGGCGGACAGGGAAGCGCGAGAGGCGATGGCGAGGGGAAGGAAGAGGTAAAAAGCAGTGGTCAGTTGTCAGTAATCAGTTATACGGGCGAGTTTAGCGCCGCCTGGCACCCGCAGTGGTCGAAGGACCTGTTGGGGCGACAGATCTTCGCGGCTATAGGGGTCCCTCGACTCCGGCGAGCAAAACCGGCTCGCCTGCGCTCGGGATGACACGTTGTCGATTTGGGCCACGCCGATGATCGCGCTAAAACGCTGGGCTAAGACATTGCGTCTCGTTGCGCGAGACTCCGCTCCCACTCATTCGAAAAGCGCGAATGAGTGGGGCACCCGTGTCGGTACAAACATCGGAGGGACACCATGCCAATTACGCCGTATCTCTATTACGAGGATGTGTCAGGCGCGATGAAATTCCTTTCCAGGGCATTCGGCTTCAGGAAGTAGGGCGCCGCCATGCGCGGCAAGGATGGCAAGCTGAACCACGCGGCGATGAAGCTGGGATCGTACCTTGTCATGATGGGATATCCGGGACCGAAATATAAGAATCCCAGGAAGCTTGGACAGGCCACCCAGAGTCTTTACATCAACGTACGGAATGTTGACCAGCACTTTGCGCGCGCCACGAAGGCAGGAGCCAGAGTTCTCGAAGCACCGCAAGATCAGTTCTATGGTCACCGTCGGTATGGCGCGGAAGACCCCGAGGGTCACCAGTGGTACTTCGCGCAGGCGATCCCGAAGAACCGATTGAAGCGGCGCGCGTAAGGAGCGCGAATGAGCGCCCGAGGCGCGGTGGCGGCACTGTACTGTTCGTCGCAAACGCAGGTCGCTTGCCTCCGCTTCGCTCCCCGGAATGACATTTCTCGCGTTACGATAGAAAGACGGAATGCGAACGATGAAAACAACTCTTACTACCTCTTCGCCTCCACAGCTTGAAGCCGAATGTCTGGTCGTTCCCGTCGTGGACAACGCGGCGGACACCACGAACGGCGACAAACCGAAACCTAACCCCCAGCTCCAGACCGACGACAACGCCGTGATCGACGCGGCGGGCGATCTCATCGCCTCCGGCGAGGTCACCGGCAAGATGCTGGAAACTGCGCTGCTGCACAAGCCGCAGGGGCTCAAGGCCAAACGTCTGCTGCTGATCGGCGGCGGCAAGGCGAAGAAGTTTTCGTCCGCCGAACTGCGCAAACTGGCCGGCGCTGCGGTGCGCGCGCTGAAGGCGAAGGAACTGAAGAGTTTTGCTTTCGTTCTTCCCCCGGGAATAGACGATGCCGCGAAGGTCATCGTCGAAGGCGCGCTGATCGGCAACTTCGATCCCGACTACTACAAGAGCGACCGCAAGGAGCAGAAGATCGAGGAGCTCACCATCGTCGCGGCCGGCGGCGATCAGAAGGCGCTTGAGGCTGCCATTGAGCGGGGACGCATCATCGGCGAAGCGCAGAACTTCACCCGCGATCTGGTCAACGAGCCCGGTAATCGCATGACACCCACCATCCTTGCCCAGCGCGCCGCGGCAATGTGCACCGAAACCGGCCTGAAGTGCGAGGTCTTCGGCGGCGAAAAGATTCGCGAGCTGAAGATGGGGGCCTTCTGGAGCGTGGCCCAGGGCTCGGAAGAAGATCCCAAGCTGATCATCATGCGCTATGAACCGGCTGGTGCGCCCGAAAAACCGGTGCTGGGCCTGGTGGGGAAGGGAATTACTTTCGATAGCGGCGGCATCTCCATCAAGCCATCCGACGGCATGGAGAAGATGAAGTACGACATGGCCGGCGGCGCGGCAATGATCGGCGCGATGCGCGGCATCGCCCAGGTCAAGCCGAATGTGCGGGTGATCGGCATCGTCTGCGCCAGCGAAAACATGCCCTCGGGCAAGGCGCAGAAGCCGGGCGACGTGCAGATCGCGATGTCCGGCAAGTCGATCGAGATCATCAACACCGATGCCGAAGGGCGTCTGGTGCTCGCCGACGGTCTGCACTACGCTCGCGAGCTTGGTTGCACGCATCTGATCGACGTGGCGACGCTCACCGGCGCCTGTGTGGTCGCGCTGGGGATGGTGAATGCCGGCATCTTTGCCAACGACGACGATTTTTACAATTGCTTCAACCAATCGCTCGCCAAATCCGGCGAGAAGATGTGGCGTCTTCCGGTGGACGACGAATATCGCGAGATGATCAAATCCGACATCGGCGACATCAAGAACACCGGCGGGCGATGGGGCGGCGCAGTGACGGCGGCGATGTTCCTGAAGGAATTCGTCAGCGACACGCCCTGGTTGCACCTCGACATCGCCGGCGTGGCCTGGATGGAAGAGAACAAGCCGTGGATCGCCAAGGGGCCCTCCGGCGTCGCCGTTCGCTCGATCGTAGAATTCGTGCAGGACTTCGCGAACGACGGCAGCGGTGGAAATCCCGCATCAGGGAACTGGTAAGGAGAAGAGTGTCGCGGGGACCGATGCCGCGCAGAAGCGCTCCGATAGCGGCGAAGGGCTGTAGGCGCCGATGCTTCAGGTTGCCGAAAAACCTGTCGGCAGGCTGCCTTAAGGTGGCACAGCTTCGGCTGGACCGGAGGAAGCCTGTTGCCACCAGTCTCGGGCGGCTCGTTTCGCCGAACTCCAAGGCATGCTCAGGCGTATAGCTCCACATGAACTCCCGCGCCGTATCGCGACGGCTGTTGCTGCTGACGGCGCTGACCGTCACAACGATACCTGCCGCCGCCCAACAGGCTGCTGTCAGGCGCCTGGACGGCAGCACGATCACCGCTGCGGAAATCGACGCCACCGTCACCCAACTTATGCAGGCGGCCGAGGTGACTGGCGTCGGCATCGCGATCTTCAACGACCGCAAGATCGCGTATCTGAAGACCTACGGTGTACGCGACAAAGAGAAGAACCTGCCGCTCACGCCCGACTCGGTGATGACGGCGGCATCGCTTAGTAAAGCGGCATTCGCGACGATGGTCATGGAGCTGGTTGAGCAGGGCGTTCTGGACCTCGACAAGCCCGTCTATCAGTACCTGCCCAAGCCGCTGCCGGAATATCGCTTCTATCGCGATCTTGCCGGCGACCCGCGTTACAAGCTGATTACCCTGCGCATGTGCCTCGACCACACCACCGGCTTTCCCAATCTGCGAGCGTTCACCGAAGACCAAAAACTCAACATCAATTTCCAGCCGGGCTCGCGGTTCGCCTACTCCGGGGAGGGCATTTTGTTGGCGCAGTTCGTCGCGGAAACCGTAACCAAAAAGCCGCTGAATGAACTGATGCGCGAACACATCTTCCAACCTGATGACATGACACGTACCAGCATGGTCTGGGAGGAGAGCTTCGAAAGCGACTTCGCCAACGGCTACGACGAATACGGCCGCTCGCTGGGTCCGGAGCGGCGCAGGACGGCCGATGCCGCCGGTTCCATGCAGACCACATTGCGCGACTACGCGCACTTCCTGCAAGCGCTGCTGCAGGGCCGCAACCCTGACAGCAAAACCCGCGAGCAGATGCTCGGCCCGCAGGTGCGAATTGTGTCGAAACACGAATTCCCCTCGCTGGCCACGGAAACCACGACGGAGAACAGGAAGATCCGCCTCAGCTACGGCCTGGGCTGGGGCCTCTACTGGACGCCGTATGGCAAAGCCTTCTTTAAGGAAGGTCACGATGAGGGTTGGCGGCATTACGCGGTTTGCTTCGACAAGACCGGCGCCGGCATCCTCATCAAGACCAACAGCTCCAATGGCGAGGGTATCTACAAGGATCTGCTGGAAACACTTTTGAGGAACACATACACGCCCATCGAATGGGAAGAATTCACCCCTTACAACCAGTTATTGCCCCGTCCACCACTGAAGCAGCACAAGGAGATCCCGCTCGACCCGAAAACCATGGACAAAATGGTCGGTACATATCGGCTCTCGCCGGAGCTTGCGCTGACGATCACACGTGAGGGGAACCGCCTGTTTGTGCAGGAAAACGACGAGCCGAAGCAGGAACTGGGCGCGGAGGGCGAGCGCCACTTCTTCTCCAAAACATCCGATGACGAGTACACCTTCGAATTCGACGGCCAGGGCCGCGCGACCACGATGATTCTCCACGCTGATGGCAAGGACATCCCAATCAAACGAGCCGAATAACGCCGCCTCACGCTCATGTAAAATGATCCTTCGCCAGATTCGTATCAGGGCACGCCTTGAGGCGTGCCGGGTAGAGGCCACACGAATTGGGCTTTAGCCCCTGGCCTTCCGCAGGGGCTGAAGCCCAAAGCTTTGTACGCCATTTTTCGGCACGACTGAAGTCATGCCCTGATACAAAGCATCCAGGAGAAGAAGCAATGGCCAAGATCGCAAAGACCGCAGACCGCAAGAAGGTGATGGATACCGCGAAGAGCACGGATTGCCCCAAATGCGGCAAACCCACGCGCGTGGTCAAGCGCGTGAAAGACCGCGAGCGCAATGTTGCCGGCGGAATGTACATCTCCTGCTCGGCCTGTGATTTTTACGAGAAGCTGTAGGGCGGAGTAGGAGTTGATGTAATCCGGTCAGAGCCGGGCAGGGCGGCGTTGGCACAATACAACCAGACCGACACTGGCTCCAGTCGTCACCAGGAACAACAAGCTGAAACAAAGGGCGCTCTTCGCGAGCGCCCTTTGTTTGTCCTGCAGTGCACCCCAGATCAGAAATTGAAGCGGAAGCCGAACTGACTGCTGAGCGAGGGCACGGCTGCCGCCTGGAACCCGGAGAGGCCGGCATAGGCCGAATTAAACGGCCCATTGCAATACGACTTCGGGGTGTTGAATGATCCGGGTCCTGCCGAGGAATTTTCTTCGTAGCTGTTGCAGAAGTTCGCGCGATTAAACAGGTCGTAGAACTCCCAGTAGAGAAGCAGCTCTGCGCGCTCGCCAAACTTGAACGATTTGTCGGCGCGCAGGTTCATTACCACATAGGGCTTACCGCGCAGGGTGTTCGGCTGGACCACGGTGCAGCCGTGCGTGTTGTTGATGGGACTCGCCAGGGTGCTGCCGACGCAAACCCGGTCGAGGGCGGAACGCCCGTCGCCGTCAATGTCGTTGCCGGCGATGAAGCTGTAGGGGCGGGCTGTAGCCGCGGTAAATACCGGCGACAATCTGAATCCCGCCGGCAAGGTGAACACCCCGCTGAAGACGAAGCGGTTGCGTTCGTCAAAGTTGGTGGGACCGAACTCGCTGGGCAGGAACTGGAAGGCAGGATCAATCGCCAAGCCGCTGCCACCATAGGACGCCACCGGGAAGCCGCCCCAGGAGCGCGACCAGGAAATCACATCGCTCGCCTGGAATTGCACGTGGCTACTAAAGCGCTTGCGCAACTGGATGTTGATGCCGTCGTAGAACGAGCGGTTGTTGGTGCTGTAGTCGTAAATCTTGTTGAAGCGGCCCACCCCCGTGCCCGTCAGCGCAAAGGCATAGTCCATCAGACGCGTGTCAGCACCATTGACACAAACCGGATTGGCAGGGTTGCTGCCGGGAAAACTGGAATCGCAGATAGACTTGATGGTGGGGTTCATGTTGAGTACGCGCTCTTCGTGAGTGCCAAGGATATGAACATAGTCCACGGAGAAGGCGTAATCAGGATTGATCTGCCACGCATAACCGATGCCGAACTGCTGCGACCAGGGGTCGGTAATCCGCGGATTGGTCACTCGGGGTGTCGCGCCGAAAGACAGGTCGGTGCCGGGCGGCGGAGGTACGGGCAATGGCGTAATGCCAAACTGGAAACTGCAGGGATTCACCGGCCCCGTGCCTGTGTTGCTGCACATACCGGGCACCCCGGGCGCGATCGAGCCCGTCGCTTCGAACACGGCCTGGTAGATTGTCGGCTGCGACTGCTGGATCGACCACAGCGTGATGTTCTGGAAGATCTGGTCGCGGGCGATACCGTATCCGCCGCGCAGCACATGATTGCCGCTGCCGGTTATATCCCAGGCAAAGCCGACACGCGGTTGGAACTCCTTCCAGTCGGAGGTGGTGCGCCTGAGATCGCCGGTGTTGCCGACGAGGTTGAGGATGGCCTGCCCGGCCGCACTGTTCGCAGGGAAATTCGGATTTTGCGCCACCTGCAGCAGGTCCCAAAGGCCCTTATTGCTGGTGGTCAGGCTGTTGCCCAGTTGGGGTTGCAGGAAGCCGATGTTCGCGTCCCAGCGCAAGCCGAGGTTCAGCGTCAGCCGCGGCGTTGCCTTCCAGTCATCCTGGACATACAGGCCCAGAGCGCTCCACGGCGGTTGCGCGGTGTTACCGCTGCCGCCGTTCAGCAGAATGTCCTCCACCGCGCCGGGAGTTGAGATTCCCTGCGGGTACAGGTGTGGAGGAGCGTTGCCGGGCTGGGGACAAACACCGGACTGAATGCAGGTCGGCTCGTCCCAGAACTGAAGGGTGTAGCCCAACTGGGAGTAGAAGTAGCCGCCCATCTTGGCGAAATAAATCTCATTGGCGCCAAACTTCAGGTTGTGCGTGCCCTTCGTCCAGCTGAAGGTATCGCTGAACTGGTACTTGCGGATCAGCGTCTCCTGCGGGACGTTGGGGTTTTGGCCGACGCTGTTGCCATCCGAAAAGAATATATATGGGTTGACGATGCTGCCTCCGCCCGCCAGAGGATACGTGAAAGTGCGGGTGGGAGCGGCCGGAATGATATTCGCAAAATCCTGGAAGTGGACGGTAAACGAGTTCACCTTGGTGGGCGAGATGGTGAAATTGTGCTGGATCGCCAGATCGTAAAAGATGTTGAGATCGTTGTTGCCCTGCGAGCCGTCACTGGTGAAAGGATTGATTAGCTGATCGTTCGTGGTCGTCCACTTCTGCCAGCCAAAACGAACAAACGCGTTTTGCCGGCTGCTGATCGCCCAGTCCGCTTTCGCGGTGAGCAGGGAGTCAAGATAGGGGAACGGCAGGAAGGCGATGGGAGCTGCATACGGCCCGCCGGGCAAACCCGCCGTCTCGGCCGCGAAGGTGGACAGCGACGGTATGGTGCCGGGAGCGACAGTCAAGGTGCCGGGCTCGCGTTTCTGCTCGAAGGCGCCGAAGAAGAACAGCTTGTCCTTGATGAACGGACCGCCAAGCGAGCCGCCGTAGTGATAGCGGTGAAGCAGAGGCTTGGGGCAGTTGTCTGAGGCGATACCCTGTTCGGCGCAACTGTGAAGCGTGAAGTAGTCGTTCTTGTCCAGTGCACTGTTCTGGAAGAGGGCGAACGCCGATCCGTGTATGGTGTTGGTTCCTGACTTGGTTACCACGTTCACCACGGCCGCTACGGAATGCCCCGCCTCCGCCGTGTAGCGATTGGTCTCGACGTTGAACTCCTGGATTCCCTCCATGGTGAAGTTCTGGATGAGGCCGCCGACAACCAGGTCCTTGTTGTCGCCGCCATCCACCGAAGTATCCACCTGGCGGCCGTCGCCGCCGTTGACGGTGATGTTGCCGACACGCGTCTTGGTGGGATCGAATCCTTCAGCCTGGCGCACGCCGGGAATCAGGGTTTCCAGCCCGGAAAAGTTGCGGTCCAGGATAGGCAGATTGGAAACTTCGTTCGGCGAAATGCTGCCCACCACATTCGACACCGTGGTTTCGATCATCGGCGGCGCGGCGGTAACTTCCACCACCTCGTTCGCCCCGCCCGCCTTGAGGCTCTGGTTCAGGGTGACGGCGCGGCCTACCAGCAGATTGATGCCCTTCTGTTGCACTGTGGCGAAGCCCTTCGCCTGCACCTTCATGTCGTATGTGCCCGGCGCCAGAAACGGAATGTTATAGTCGCCCGCACTGCCTGTGACCGTGTTGCGCGTGAAACCGGTGGCAGGGTTGGTAACCGTGACTTGCGCACCAGGAAGCACCGCGCCCGAAGCGTCGGTGATGGTTCCGTTAATACTCGCGGTGTTTTCCTGTCCCAGAAGACAGGCACCCAACAGCAAAGTGACGAGACAGACCAAGACCAGCTTCTTCATGACGGGCTCCTTGTGCGAGGTGAGACGAGGGTAGGGAGGAGCAACTGGCGAACTGGGGTGAGCGCCCCGATAAGCGATCCAGAAACATACATTTCCCCTGAGAAAAAATGCAGCTTCAATGACGCTTCGGCCAGACCGCCCGTTCAACCAGAACGAAACCAGAGTAAGAACTGGGCAGATTGTTGGGCGGGGAGAATGCATTCAGGAAGCCAAACCCAGGCAAGCGCGTAACTGTATGCAGGCGTGCAGAGTAGCTGATCGGAGTTTCAAAAACGCTACAGGATTTCAAATTCCGGGCGACGTAATAATCCTGTTTTCCATAGAATGGCGCCGCATTTTGCGCGAGATACAGCGGTTAGGGCAGTGAGGGACTTGCCTTTCAGGCTCCGTCGGCAACCTGTCGAGCCGCCGAGTGACGTCGCACAACTTGATCAGCGCTTCCCAGCGATTGCTGCTACTGGCTGCTACTGGAGGAGATGCCGCGCTGGAGGTGGACGCCCCCGAACAAACCGTGGCGCGTTTGCCAGGCCGCTGGACCGGTCGATGTGTTTAAAATGAGAGCGGAGACTGCGTGAGCGGGTGATGAGGAGCTGGTCGGTACCGGCGGGCCGTCTGTTTGGAGTGGATATCCGCATCCACCTCACGTTCGTCTTTCTGCTTGCGTTCGTCTGGTTCACCCAATCGGTCAGCATGGGCGCCGGGGGCGCCGTACGCGGCGTGGCCCTGGTGGCCATCATTTTTGCCTGCGTGGTGCTGCACGAGCTAGGACACGCGCTGGTGGCGCGCCGCTCCGGCGTGGCAGTCCGCTCCATTATCCTGTTGCCCATCGGTGGAGTTACGCTGATGGAAGACCTGGGCCAGCGCAACGCGAACCCTGCACGCGATATCCGCATTGCTGTCGCCGGCCCTCTGGTGAATCTGGCCATAGCTGCGGCATCGGCAGTTTTCATCCTGCTCTTCCTGCCGGAGGCCAGGCTCTGGGCGCGTCCCTTTGTGCACCCCGGTAACCTTCCTCGCGCACTATTCTGGGGCAATGTGTTCCTTGGCGGCTTCAATCTGCTGCCTGCCTATCCCATGGATGGAGGCCGCGTGCTGCGCGCGCTGTTCGCCGAACGGATGGACTACGTCCGCGCCACCCGCCTTGCCGTAACCGTGGGCCAGGGCTTCGCCATGCTCTTCATCTTTCTTGGCGTGTGGAACACGTGGCTGATGCTGATCGGCTTTTTTCTCTTCGTGGGCGCGCAACTGGAAGACCGCTCGGTGGTTTTCCAGTCGGTGCTGGAAAGCGTGCGCATGGAAGACATCATGCTGACCGGTTTTTCCACCCTTTCCCCCGCCGACACTCTGGAAGACGCGCTGCACAAGGCGGTGCACACCCTGCAGGACGACTTTCCCGTGGTCCGCGGCAGCGACATGGTGGGAGTTATCAGCAAACAGCGCATCGTGGACGCTTTGCGACGGGGAGGCAACGGCTACGTGCAGTCGGCCATGGTGCGCGCCTTCGACATAGCGCAGAGGACCGACTCATTGGCTTCGGCGTTCCGCAAGCTGGGCCGCCGCGGGCTTGGCATGATTCCCGTGGTTGATCAGCAGCGGCTGGTAGGGATCGTCACCATGCAAAATCTGATGCACAGCATGGCGCTGCTGGCCGAGACGAGGCGATTGCTCTCCTCCCGGGCGGAGCCTGGATAAACGCGCCCGGGCTTCTCCGTTCACATTCTGGGACCACTGAATCGGTCGCCAATTTCGGCTGCCAGACGCAAGGGCTGGCTCAGCGATCCGCGGATCGGCAACTCCGCACCGCGAACTGCCAGCGCCTCCAGCAGTTTTTCTGTCGGGATGTTGCCTACCAGCACATCCTGTGCGAACGGACATCCGCCCAGCCCGCCAATGGCCGAATCGAAGCGGCGACATCCCGCGTCGTATGCCGCCAGAACTTTCCCGGCCGCCTCCTCAGGACGGCTGTGCAGATGCACCCCGATCTCCATCCCTCTGAACCGCTCCAGCACGGGACCGGCCACATCGGCAACCTGCTGTGGTGTCGCCAGCCCCACCGTATCAGCCAGGGATACGGCCTGCAGGTCCATCTCGGCAAGCAGACCCACCCCTTCGATCAATTCCTGCAGGTTCCACAAATCGCCGTACGGATTACCGAACGCCATCGATACATAAGCGATGGTGTCGAGACCGGCCTCGTCTGCCTTCTGCTTCACTTTTTCCAGAGTATCGAGGTTTTCTTCCGGCGTCTGGTTCTGGTTGTTCCTCAGAAACGTCGGCGAGAGAGAATAGGGAAAGCCTAGGGTCCGCACGGCGTCCGTGGCAATGGCGCGCTCGGCCCCACGCTCGTTGACCACGATGCCGATGATCTCGACGTCGTCCGGCGGATCAAGTTCGCTCAGCACGCTCTCTGAGTCGGCCATCTGCGGCACTGCCTTGGGCGAGACGAACGACACCGCGTCGATGTGCTTGAATCCCGCCGCGACCAGAGACTTCAGATATTCGACCTTGACCGCGGTCGGGATTTGGCCCGGCAATCCCTGCCAGGCGTCGCGCGGGCATTCGACGAGGGTGAGAGAAGAAGCCATTAGCAGCGAGCAACTGGCAATTAGCGCGGTCCCGAGCCGTTCACGTAGGCCGTTCACTCATCATAAGGCCGATTCAGCGCCAGCTACTTCGAACCGACCACCCGCGACTGACAACCTCTCTGCTGACACCTGGCTGTCCCACTGGCCAAAGCAGGTATACCCCCTCCCCCGTTTTGCCTGTAAGATCTTGAAAACACAGGACGGTATCCCGCAAAATCTTGAGCCCCAATGACTTAAGGGTCAAAATCTTGAGCCGCAAAGACTTACGTCAGTCCCCGGTTCTCAGCCGGGGGCAACTCGCGCCGCGCTTGCGCGAGATGGGGTGGTTCAACGCCTGCCGGCCATTTGTTTTGTCAAAGAACTTCAGCCACCAGAAGACTCCCCGGGGCATTGGACACACTGAATCCAACCTATCAACCTTACCGCTTTCGTCCTTTTCGTCAAGATTACGAAAGTGAGGGTCTGGCACATTGGACTTTCGTAACTCGCTGTGTTCGGGAAGGTGCGACCATGCTTCCGTCTGCCGGGTCTTCTGGCGGGCTGCTGAAAAACTCCTGCGAAAGCTGTCCTAGGGTCGACGTTAAGCGTCACTCGACCGTGAACGTTGCTTGCCGCCACGCGGTTTCTCGGCCCGCTGAGTCGGAAGCCTGTACTTCGAGGCGGTAAGACCCGGATTTCAGTTTTTCTATGCTGAGCTTGAGTCCGATAGGAATCACCGCGTTCCCCGGCAGCACCCAATTCGCTGGCCGACTTTAAGAATTGCGACACCCGGCCGCCACGCCACGTATCGCCTCCGTTGGGGCAGCATTCACATTTTGAGTACGATCTAGGCGGCTCGCCTGTTAAGTCCGGTGAAGTTGTGTAAAGTTTGTGGACCTGGAATCACAAGCGGGCGGCCTAATTGCTGTGAACGGCCGATCTGATTAGTATCCGCAACCCGACGGGCCAGGATGCATCCTCTCGCCACTGGCCGCTGCTTTACGTCTGCAGCACTCCCACATTGAACTTCGGCACATCGGGGTTCAGTGATGCCGCCTCCAGCGCGGTAATAATGGCCTCGCGCGTCTCGGCGGGGTCGATGATCCTGTCGATCCACAGCCGCGCCGCGCCGTAGCGCGGGTCCGTCTGCTCGTCGTAGGTGGTCTTCACTTCGTCGTATAGCCTGGTTTTTTCTTCCTCGCTCAGCTTCTTGCCGCCACGCTCCAGTTGCTTGATCTTGATCTCCACCAGCGTCCCGGCGGCCGACGCGCCACTCATCACCGCGTACCTTGCCGTGGGCCATGCGAAGACAAATCGCGGATCGTATGCCTTGCCGCACATCGCATAGTGTCCCGCTCCAAACGAGCCTCCCACGATGACCGCAATCTTCGGTACCACGGAGTTGGAAACCGCATTCACCATCTTCGCGCCGGCGCGGATGATGCCGCTCCACTCCGCGTCACGTCCCACCATGAATCCGTTGACGTCGTGCAGAAACACCAGCGGCACCAGGTTCTGGTTGCAATCCATGATGAAGCGCGCCGCTTTTTCCGCCGATTCGGTATAGATGACGCCGCCGAACTCCATGCGCCGGTTGCCGGCGTGGTCCACCTGGTGCACATGCTTCTTCTGATTGGCGACGATGCCCACCGCAAAGCCGCCGATACGGGCATAGCCGCACAGTACCGTCTCGCCATACTCGGCCCTGTACTCGCTGAACTGGCTGCCGTCGACGATGCGGGCGATGATCTCTTTCATGTCGTACTGATGCGCGGGATCGCCATCGAAAATGCCGTAAATCTCCTGGGAAGAGAGCTGGGGCTCGGCGGGCTCCCGGCGATCGAAGAGTGCGCGCTGCCGGCTGCCCAGCTTGTCCACCAGCAGGCGGATGCGCGCGATACAGGACTCGTCATCAACCTCGCGGAAATCGACCGTGCCGCTGATCTGCGAGTGCATCTTTGCCCCGCCCAGCTCCTCGGCGGAATACTTCACGCCGATGGCCGCCTGTACCAGCGCCGGTCCGGCGAGAAACAGCCCGCTGCCTTCCGTCATCAGGATGTGGTCGCACATCAGCGGCAGATAGGCGCCTCCGGCGACGCACATGCCCATGATGGCCGCGATCTGCGGAATGCCCATCGCTGACATCACCGCGTTATTGCGGAAGACGCGCCCGAAATCGTCGGTGTCGGGGAAAACATCCTCCTGCAGGGGCAGGAACACGCCTGCCGAGTCCACCAGGTAAATGGTGGGAATGCGATTGTCGATGGCGATGTTCTGTGCGCGGATGACCTTCTTGGCGGTCATGGGGAAGAATGCCCCGGCCTTCACCGTCGCGTCATTGACAATCAGCATCACCAAACGTCCATGTACGCGCCCCAGACCTGTCACCACCCCGGCGCAGGGCGCGCCGCCCCACTCCGCATACATCCCCCACGCCGCATACGATCCCAGCTCGAAGAAGTCGGTGCCAGGATCAAGCAACAGGGCAATACGCTCGCGCGCGGTCAGGCGTCCCTTTTTGTGTTGCGACTCAATCCCCTTTTCGCCGCCTCCCTGACGGATGGTCTCTTCTTCATTGCGGATTTGCGTAACCAGTTCCACCATGGCTCTCTGGTTGCGCTCGAAGCGGGGGGAAGCCGTCCTGACGCGGGTTTCGAATGCAGTGCCGGGAGGCTGTGGATGGTCGGTCATAGCGGATTGGAGCAGACCTTACACGATAAAGCAGCGAACTGACGGCGCGCAACGCGCGAGCCGCTCGAACTGGCCCGGGCCGCCCTATTCGACGAGCCATGCCCGGCTGCCGGGGCATCCGGGAAGCAAATGCGCGGCTCTAAACCAGCGGAGCCCACACTAGTTTTTGGAGGTGGCCTTTGAAGCAGGATGTGACGCAAGGCTCGCGCCCTGATCGCCCGCGCGATCCTGAGGATCGCACGATCGACGCGAAAAGGGAGCAGGAAAAACGCGAAAGGGCGCACGACAAGAAATTGGCGGACTCGTTCCCCACAAGCGATCCGCCGTCCAGCATTCCGGATCCTGGCGAGGAAGACATTCTCGACAAAACGGCATGATTTAGGGAGCGTCCGGTAGATCGTAGGGGCAGCGTAGAGCCGCCGCGATCGGATCGTCAGCGATTGTGTCCACCAGCCCTATTTGCAGCGCCTGCGAGGCATGCAGCTTTTCCGCGGCGAGAAACAGCTGCAGTGCGCGGGCCTTGCCGATCAGGCGCGGGAGCCGCTGTGTCCCGCCCCAGCCGGTAATCAGTCCGAGCGCCGCGCCGCGATGCGCGAATAACGCATGCGGCCCGGCAATGCGCCGCTCGCACGCCAGTGCCAGGTCGAGTCCGCCTCCCATGCAATAGCCCTCGACGGCGGCGATGGTCGGAGCAGGGAACTTCGCAATGGCATTCATCAGCCGCTGCCCCATCCCGGCAAAGCGAAACGCTTCAGGCCCGGTCAGCGCGGCAATTTCGTTGAGGTCGGCCCCAGCCGAGAAAAAGCGCGGATTGCCGGCGATCACCAGCCGGGACGGCCGCTGCGCCGCCAACAGCGCTATGGCATGCGTCAAGGCTTCTACCCGGGTGCGCGTCAGGCGGTTCGTCCCATCCGACGAAACCAGGCGAAGCACAGCCGATTCGCCGCAACGTTCGATCTCATACGAGCTTTCTTCCGTGAGGGTCATGCCTGCGAATGTGTGACTCCCGAGTCTCTCACAGCGTTTTCGGGTTCAAGCAAGGGGGACGAATGCAGCCGGTAGGGTCCCACAGGTTTCCCATTATTATCGTGGCGGTGATCTGCATTGCGCCATTGGCGCAGTTGGGTGCAACCAGCGCGATCGCCTTGCGAAGCCGTCATCGCATCGTGCTGGCCGCCGACAGCCGCGCCGTCTATCGCGTGAACGGCAGCGCCACCGAATGCAAGCTGTTCGAGTTTGACGACGTTTACGCCACTGTATCCGGACTTGCCCGCTATGGGACGAGCTTTCGTGCTACGGATGCCGTACGAGATGGCTTTGCGGGCCCGGGAAGTTTCCAGAGCCACGTTCAGGCAACGGCGGTCTCGCTCCGGCTTAGAGTCGAACACCTGCTGATGGAGCTGCGAGCCAGCAGTCCCAACGAATACCACTCCATCACGAGGCCGGCCGCCGGGCAGTCTGACCTGGTACAGCTTGCGGTGGCCGAGACCGTCAACGGCGAGCCCATGCTGGGCATCATCGAGCTGCAACGTGGCGTCGCGGGAAACGGCATTACCGTCAGTACCAGCATATGTCCGGGAAGTTGCAGAGGAAGTACCGGCATCTTCTACCTGGGTTATTGGGAGCGCATCAAGCCATACGTGGACGGCTCCGGCCAGCCGCGCAGCGTCGGCTCGGCAGCTTCGCTCGACAGACTCATACGGCTGGAGATGCGGGCGCACCCTCGCGATGTAGGTCCTCCTATCGACATTCTCGAACTCAGCCGGTCGGGCGCGCGCTGGCTGCAGAATGGGGGCAACTGCTCATTGCCTGGTGTGAGCTGGTAGCAATAAACAGAAACCTGTTGGATCGCAGTCCGAACGTGCATCTTCTTCGCTTCCACCTGCCCTCCTGCGTCCGTTCCGGTAAGCGAATGCGCCATGTACGGCCAACGCGCTGTTCGTCACTGACAGGCCGACCCCTTAAGAGGCATCCTGATGCAGATGGCGCAGGGGTCCACCTCCGGAACCGCTGCCGGGCACGGGAAACCGGCATCTTCTTTTTCCGATTACCCTGCCCAGGCATTACGAAACGATCCCCGCGTGGCAGTTTTCCTGCAAATGCCCCGCAGCGAGCGGACGAGGGCGCTGACAGCAATCCTGGAGAGTGCTGCCGGCGCCGGCTTTCGGCAGCAGGCGAGCCGAAGCATCGCTGACGCGCTGTCGGTCAAGCGCCTGGTTCCAGCCCAGTATGCCGAGTGGCGGCCGCTGGTTCGCGATGCCATGATTTTTTTTGGTTCGCATCTCTCCACGTCACGGCTGGCCCCAAAACTCGTGGAACAGATCGAGCTTCCGGCGGAGACACCGCCCGAGAAGCGTCTATCGCGGCTGATCGCGAGAGTGCCCGGACTGCAAAAACTCGGACAGGTGATCGCCAGAAACCGTCACCTCAATCGTTCGTTGCGGCGGGAGTTGACGCAGCTGGAAAACGGGATCTGCGACGTAAACGCGGACGAGATCCGGGCGATCATCGTGCAGAACCTGGGGCCCAGGCTGGAGCAGTACGCCGTTGAGATCGAACCCGATCTGTTCTGCGAGGCAAGCGTCAGCGCAGTGATGCGATTTACGTGGCGCAGCCCTGGACGGCAGCAGCGGGAGCATGGCGTCTTCAAGGTGATGAAACCTTACGTCGCCGCCTATTTTGCCGAAGATATGGAGCTGCTTGCGCGCCTGGCAGAACATTTGGGGTCCCGGCATCGGGAGTATGGCTTCGCTGAGCACATACTGCCCGAGACCTTCAACGATGTCCGCCGCCTGCTGCAACATGAAGTCCAGTTTGTGCGCGAGCAGGCGCATCTGGAGAAGGCTTCTCGCCTCTACAGCTCCAGCAGGCTGGTTCACATACCGCGTGTCATCCGGCCGCTGTGCACGTCCACCATAACCGCCATGAGCGAGGAACATGGCCGCAAGATTACACAGGCAGCGGCAGGACTGCCGGACCTGCGCCGGCGCCGCATCGCCGAGGGGCTGATCGAGGCGGTGCTCGCCGTTCCCCTGCTAACGCCGGGCTGCGACGGCATATTCCACGCCGATCCCCATGCAGGAAACCTTCTGTACGACAGGCGGAGCGGAGTACTTACGCTGCTGGATTGGGCGCTGACCAGTCGCATAAGCGAAGGCCAGCGACAGCAATTTGCCATGCTGTTCCTGATGATTCTGTTGCGCGATGCGCAGGGTGTTTGCGAAGCCATTCAGGCGCTCAGCACGGCGGCGAACAGACACAGACTGCGGCACGCCCGTATCATCCGCGAGCAGGTAATACGGTTTTTCGAGCAACAACCGCTGACCCGGTTTCCGCGGGCGGTAGATGTGGTGGGCCTGCTGGAACGCATTGCCTGGCAGGGAGTCCGCCTGCCCAGTCATCTGGTGATGCTACGCAAGGTACTGTTCACCCTCGATGGCATTCTGCATGACATTGCGGGTTCGAGCGCCAGCATGGAAGCCGTCATGCTGCGGCGGCTGCTGGAGAAATGGCTGGAAGAACCAACCTGCCTGGGCTGGCCCCTGTCATGGCGCGACTGGCTCAAGACCTGGCGGAGCGCGATGCTGTACGGCGGCCGTCTGGTAAACGAAGTTCTGCAACAGGTCTCCGTGTGCGGCTCAACCGCGGAAGCCGGCTTGTAACGGCCCGAAAAGATGGAGGGATCCTGAAACCTCTCTCACCGAAAGCGCCGTCCGGCAGACCGCGCATATTGGCCGGCACAGCAATCCGCGAAACTCTAGAGAAATCGTCGCCTGCGGCATTTTCACGCCAGATGCTCGCGGTGATGGACGTACAGGTCGGCGGGATTGATTTTCACCAATGCGGGAGTTTGCGGCAGGCTCATCTGGTAATGCACGGGACGGTGGTGATCAGCCATCTGCCGTTTCGGGTTGTAAACCCTGCTGAATTTCCACAGCATGCGAACGAAGTTGGTCTGGCCGTGTGCCAGGAAACCAGCCGCCATGACGAAGGTTTCGCGCAGCGCCGCCCATCCCAGGTGCTTGCGATTGATGACCTGCTGGGTTTCGACCAGATTCCTGTAAAACTGCTCGAGCGGCAGGGCAGTGGGCAGAACCGCATGTTGCACATCGAAGAGGCGATAGTCGCGCGTCGTCAGCTTGCGTGATTCCGTCAACCAGCTCTCGGTTCCGGGATACGGCGTGTTCACCGTCAGATGGACCACCTCAGGCACCGACATCGCCCACTCGCGCACCACCCGGAAATGCTCTTCCGTCCAGCCAGGGTCGGCGATGATATTGACAGCAGTGAAGATGCCAAGCCGGCGGGCGCACTCCAGCGCCTCGAAGTTCTTGCTGGGAGTCACGCGCTTGCGGTGCGACTGCAGTCCCTCTTCATCGATGGCCTCCAGCCCGAGGAACATGTATTTCAGGCCGAGGCGCTTCCAGTAGGCAAACACTTCCTTGTTCCGCAGCAGCACATCGCTGCGTGTCTCCAGGTAATATCGCTTGCGGATTCCCCGGCGTTCGATGGCGTTGCCGATGGCAAAGCCGTGTTCGGGTGTAATAAACGCCACGTCATCTACGATGAAAACCCCTGGTTCTGCAATATTGGCCAGATCCTCGGCCGCCACCTCGGGGCTCACGTTGCGATAGCTGCGGCCATAGAAGGTCCAGGCGCTGCAGAAGGAGCAGTCCCACGGGCAGCCGCGCGTGAACTCGATGGAGGCGCAGGGATCGAGGACCCCGATGAAATATTTCCGCCGTTTCCGCGTCAGCTGTCGCGCGGGATGAAGATCGTCCAAGCTCGCCAGCAGGCGCGGCGGCGGCCCCTCGCCGTACAGGCTCACGATACCAGGCAGGCTGGCGATCGAACTGCGATCCCCGGCGGCAGCGGCCAGCAGCGGCGGCGTTATCCCCTCACCTTCGCCGCGCACAACGCAGTCAACCGCTCCCCCGGCGTGCTCCAGGATTTCGTTGGCAATGAACGACCCACTGTGCCCGCCGGTGAAGATGAAGCACTCCGGGAGCCTGCGCCGTGTCTCCCTGGCCAACTGCACCACCTCGGGCACATTCGCCAGATAATTCAGCGAGAAACCGACTGCCTGGGGCCGCCACTCATCGACCTGCCGGAAAAAATCCCGGTGGCCAAAGATTTGCAGATCAAGAAGGCGCACGTCGTGTCCCGCCCTGCGCGCCGACTCCGCCACCAGCTCCAGGCCCAGCGGCTCGAGGCGGAGATAAATCTCCGAATACATCAGACACGAAGGATGAACGAAAAGAACTCTCATATGTTCCGGGGCAGGCCAGGTAAAACTCACCTATTTTACAGGGAACACGTTTCGCCGCGATGTGTCGTCCCTGGGACAGGTTCCGGCTCGTGGCAGTTTGTGGCGACGGGCCGCTTGAGCGGTCCGTCATCAATCGCCCATTGGGGGTTTCGCTTCGTGCGTCAACTCCAAATGCTGTTGTGAGCAGCGAACAGCGTGCCAACGGGGAGGATACGCTGCCTGCCCTTTGGAGGGCGGTAGTGAGACAGGCGATCTGAATGGCAGCATTCAGGGTGGCGGAGGGAGAGGGATTCGAACCCCCGATACCCTTTCGGGTATAGCGGTTTTCAAGACCGCCTGTTTCAACCGCTCACACATCCCTCCGCGTCGCTGGCGGTCCCTATCATCTTACCTCGCTTTACCTATGTGGCGACGCCATCGAACCTGGTCGCACTTCGATGGCGTCCATCGAGGTGCGACGCTCATGTTCAAGCCCAGCGCGCGAGCCTCCATTTTCGGGAATCACGGCTAGCACGCTTTGTCGGCCTGTGAACCGGATTGGCAGTTGGAATCCCAAGCAGCGTGGTAGTAAACTCAGCCCACGCTCCCGAGTCGCTCCTCAACAAGAAGGCTATGAAAGATACCCTGTCCGCTCGTGTCCGCTTTGGGGCGTTCGAACTCGATCTCAAGGCCGGAGAACTGCACAAAGATGGGGGAAAGGTCCGTCTCCAGGAACAGCCCTTTCGGGTGCTGCTGATGCTGATCGAAGGCGCCGGTGAGGTGGTGGGGCGAGAAGAAATCCAGAGCAAGCTCTGGCCGAACGACACGGTGGTGGAGTTCGACCATGGCATTAACACGGTCATCAAGAAGCTCCGCAGCGCCCTGGACGATTCGGCCGAGAGTCCCCGTTATATCGAGACTGTCGCCCGGCGCGGGTATCGGCTGATCGTGCCAGTCGAATGGCCAAGTCGTGCCAGCGATTCCGATCCTTCTAGTGAGCCGGAGGCATCCCGAAGTGGGGAGGCGACAGCGGTCAAGCCGCAGCGTGAATCAGCCAGCCTGACGGGCAAGACCGTTTCCCACTACCGCGTGCTGAACATCATCGGCGGCGGCGGCATGGGGGTGGTTTACCGCGCGGAGGACCTGAAGCTGGGCCGCGCGGTGGCGCTGAAGTTCCTGCCGGAGGAGGTGGCCAGCGACCCCGTCGCGCTGCAACGCTTCGAGCGCGAAGCGCGGACCGCGTCCACCCTGAACCACCCCAACATCTGCACCATTCACGAGATCGAGGAACATCAGGGGCAACCCTTCATCGTGATGGAGTACATGGAAGGTCGAACCCTGAGAGATCTCATCGGGGTGAGTCCGGCGGCGTCGGCGGTGCCGGGTTCCAGGGCGCTGGCGCTGGGCACCATGGAAGCGCTGGACATCGCAATCCAGATTGCCGATGGCCTCGATGCTGCGCATCAGAAAGGCATCATTCACCGCGACATCAAACCGGCAAACATCTTTGTCACCCGGCAAGGGCAGGTCAAGATTCTGGATTTCGGACTGGCCAAGCTGATCACAACCGCCAGGGAGCTCGGCAGCGACCGCCTGCAGCGCCAGGCCGACGACACGGCCAGGTTCAGGTCGCTGATCCATCCGGAAGCCGATGCACAGACCAACCTGACGCGCGCTGGTGTCCCGATTGGAACGGCAGGATACATGTCTCCCGAGCAGGTGGAGGGGGCGAAGCTGGATGCGCGCACCGACCTGTTCTGTTTCGGCCTGGTGCTTTACGAGATGACGACAGGAAAGCGGGCTTTCAGCGCGGGCACGCGCGAGGGCTTTCGCGATGCCATCCTGCACCAGGAACCGCTTGCCGTGCACACGTTCAACCCCGCAGCTCCGGCCCGGCTGCAGCAGGTAATTACCCGATGTCTGCAGAAAGACCGCAATCAGCGTTATCAGCAGGCCTCCGAAATACGGGCCGATCTGAAGCGGCTCCGCCGCGAGTTGAGTTCGCGTCTCATGCCGGCAAGGCACGCATCGGGTCAAGCAGCCGCGTTGGAAAAACCCCCGGCGCTATCCGGTGCGGTTAAGCCCGAAAAAGCGATGCCTGCGCCGCCGGCAAGCTGGTTGCGTGGCGTGAGTTTCGCGGCTGCAGCCATCGCCGTGGCTGTGGGTTTGTGGTACTGGAGGTCACATCAGGCAGTTGCCTTTACGGCAAAAGATGCCATCGTGCTGGCTGATTTTGTCAACTCGACCGGCGATCCGGTCTTTGACGACGCCATGAACACGGCTCTGGACGTGGAGCTTCGGCAATCTCCTTATCTCAACCTGCTTTCTCCGGATAAAGTCCGGCGAACGCGAAAACTGATGAACCAGACCGACGGCCGGCTGACGCCGGAGCTGGCGCGTGAGGTCTGTCTGCGAACGAACAGCAGGGCCGTCGTGTCCGGGTCGATTGCGGATGAGGGGAACCGCTACCAATTGCAGCTGAAGGCGACCGATTGCAGGACCGGCGATGCGATCGCCAGTGCACTGCAGGACGCGCCGGGCCGCGGCGATATCGTGATGATGCTAGGGGTCGCCGGAGTTGAGCTGCGGAAGAAGCTCGGCGAACCGGCGGCTGTGCTCCGGAAGTTCAGCAGGCCGCTGGAGCAGGCTACGAGCTCATCGGTGGAAGCCTTGCAGGCTTACGCCGAGGGTTTCAGACAGAAGCTGCAACACGGTGATGTGCCGGCAATGTTCGCCTCCTACAATCGCGCCGTGGAACTGGATCCCAACTATGTGCAGCCGTACCTGATGATGGGCATCGGCTATCTCAACCGGAAGGAGCTCGAGCTGAGCCTGCAGAACCTGCGAAAGGCCTATGAATTGCGCAACCGGGTCACCCACAGGATCCGCTTCCAGATTGAGACGTTCTATTACATCCAGGTGACCGGTGAAGCCGAAAAGAGTATCGAGACCCTGAGCGAATGGGCAAAAACCTATCCAACCGATTACTACCCGCATGGCGACATCAGCGAAGACCTGATGGCCGCAGGGGAATACGAGAGAGCTGCCGCGGAAGCACGGGAATCGGTGCGGCTGCAGCCGACCGGGTTCGGCTACGTCAATCTGATGATCGCCAACCTTCGGCTGAACCAGTTCGATGAGGCCAGGACGACCTTCGACGAGGCACGCAGTTTTAACATCAGCGACGGCAATCTGTTCGCTCAGCGATACATTCTGGCCTTCCTCCAGAACGACGAGGCAGGCATGCAGGAGCAGCTGGCAGCCTCCAGACGCAACCCGGGCTCGGAGTATCTGCTGCTCGCCGCACAATCGGACACAGAGGCTTACCACGGCACATTCGGCAGGTCCCGGGACTTCGCGAAACAGGCGGTGGACTCCGCCAGGCGAGAAGGGGCTTTCCAGGCAGGAATGGGATTGCTGCTCGAGGAAGCCCTTCGTGAGGCAGAAGCCGGCAACGCCGGCGAAGCACGGGAGCGCGCGGCAGAGGCGCTGGCATCCAGTAAGCAGCGGGATATCAAGGCCGCTGCTGCCCTGGTTCTGGCGCGCTCCGGTGACCTGACCGGAGCCGGGAAGCTGGCCGAGGAACTCAAACAGAAGTATCAGATCGATAGCTGGATCCAGCACCACACCCTGCCAACAATATTGGCCGCAATCGAACTGCAGAAAAACAATCCCGCCAGGGCCATCGAGATCCTGCGGGTGGCCGCGCCCTATGACTTCGCGGACCTTGCCTTCCGCTCCTTTCCGCCCGGGTATCCGGCCTACATTCGCGGCGAGGCATATCTGCAAGCAGGGCAGGGGCAACTGGCGGCGGTGGAGTTCAACAGGATGATCGATCATCCCGGCGTCGTGACCAACTTCGTCACCGGCTCGCTTGCACGCCTGCAACTTGCGCGCGCGCAGGCGATGATGGGCGACCGGGAGGCAGCGCGGCACTCCTACGAGGACTTCCTCTCCTTGTGGAAGAATGCCGATTCTGACGTTCCCATCCTGAAGCAGGCCAGGCTGGAATACGGGAAGCTAAAGGTCAACGGAGTCGCCCCGATGGGGAATTGGGAACCGGCTCCTCGCGCACAATCCGCTATGGCTGCACGTACACCGGATTGTTGGGCGAGGGCGGCTCGTAGTCCTGGCCGTACTTGTTCTTGTGGGTAAGCGAAGCGGTTTTGGTCACCGGCACGCGGATAGTGCCCAGCGAGCGCGGGCCGTCACCAACGGTCACCTCGCGGGACAATGCTTCCAGGGTCGCCGGGAGAGCCTTCTCATTCCATACATGGAGCATATAGCGGCCCGGCGGTACCGCCGTAATCGAGAAATCGCCCTGCTTGCCGGTAACCGCGAACCAGGGGCTGCCCAGTACGACCACCACGGCGCTCATCTCGGGATGAATGTTGCAGAAAATGAAAGACACCCCCTCCCGGTCGAAGTGCACCGTACGCGAGGTCCCGGCTTCGTAAAGTCCCAGGTCGAAGCGCTTGCCGTTGAACAGGGAAAACACGTTGTGGAACCACGGATCGTGGTTGGGGAAATCCACCGTAGAACCGCGCGTGACCACCAGCAGATGGGGCTGGAAAGTCTTGTTCTTCTGCGCCAGAACGACGTGCATCGGCTGTACCGGCGCCGGGTCGGAGGCAGCGAGCGGAGCCAGCCAGACGACGCTGGAACCGGAAGCCGGGGCATTGCCCGGGACCTCCGCGATTACCCCGGTGACGCTGCCGGTCTGTGCGTGGCAAAGGACGGCGGCCAGACAACAGATCACAATCGGGAGCGCAACTCGTATCGACGCTGGCATCACGCTTCTCAGAACAGGACTCCCACGGACATATTAAGCTGTCCGGCATCGTAGCTATTGTCGTAAATCGTGAACGTGCGAAGCCGGCGATACTCCACCGACATGAGGAGGTCCGAGCGTGGCCGGTAGACGACGTTGCCGAAGGCCGCACGGTTGATGGTCAGATAGAACGGCGCATAGCTCTGCGACTTCTCTCCGAAGGTACGCACGTCGGCAGCGAATGGGTTGTCCTGTCCGAACGCGCCATTGAACTCCAGCTTCGGAGTGGCCTGAAACTTCAGCTGCGCCCAACCGCCGACGGTGTTCAGAGGAATGACGGAAGTACCGGGATCGGAGAGCACGCCGTTGAACAGAACACTGCGCCCCAGCGCGGCTCCCAGACCGCCGAGTGCTGCGCCACGGTAAAGCTCCCCACTGAGGAGGAACCTGTGGCTGAGCGGCAGATTGAGGTCCACGGTGCCTGCCCAGCCGTTGACGATGCGGTCGAACCCCCAGTTCTGGCGACTGTAGTATCCCCCGGCGCCGAGGGTGAAGGTTTGGCCAAACAGGGCGTGTGACCAGGCGGCCCGGGCCGCGTAAGCCGGCTGGCGTGACTGTTCGCCGGCAGTGGCGCTGCGGTACCAGGTGTAGTAATCCTCATTTGGCGGCTCACCGGTAAGCGGATCGAGAAATGCGCCCTGCAAGCTGAAGCTGGAACCGTCGGCAAGCGTGAAGCGGTGTTCCACCCGCAACTGTGGAGTCCACGCCCAGAGATTGCCGGCGTAAGATAGCGGCGGCTCGATGAGCGAAGCGAAAGAAGTGGGGGCAAGAGGAGAGACGAAAAGCGGGTCCTGGCCGGCAATCACAGATGTATTCTTCCAGTCGAGGCGGACCGAAGCGGTGCGCAGACGAACCAGCCCGGAATCCACGCCGTTGTAAACGGCAGGAAACCCCCCGCCGAAGTCGAAGTTGACGCTGGCGCTGGTGTGGGCTCCCAGCAGGTCGGGACCAAACGCCTCCAGGCCCACGATCGACTGCCGCATGGTACCGCCGACGGAACCCGGAGAGTTCCCGGGAATCGGCGGCGCGGCCCATGTGGGCACGTCCTGGCTGTCAACCGAGCCGCTGTTGCCGAAAAGATTGAACAGCACGATGCCGGAGAGGCGGATTCGATACTTCGATGCGCTTTCCACCTTGGTCTGGTACTGATCGTCGACTTTGTCTGACAGCAGCTGCTGGTCTTCCTCTACATGCTCCAGCCGCCGGCTAAGCTGAGCATTGCTGGGGTAAGCCGGCGATTGCTGGTCGATGCCCGGCTGTTCGGCTACGGAAACGCCGGCACGACGGTCTTCAAGCTCCTCCCGCAGGTGCGTGATTTCTGCCCGGCTCGCCGCCGTTTGCTGTTGCAGTTGCAGAACCATGTCCTTCAGATCGCGAATCTGGGCCTGAAGTTCCTGCAAGGCGGCGTTCGTCCCACCGGGATCGGCGGCCGCGGCGGGCGGGGATGCAGACTGCGCAGCGCATGAGAGCGCCGCGATTGTAGCAAGGCAGGCGGTAGCGGCGGCGCGCAGTGCACGGCAGCCACGGCTGCGTCGCGAATCAGCAACTACCGCAGAGCCGGCGCCGCTGGCAGCCTGCCTGCCCGCTGGCGGGGACTGCGGCATGCGTAATCGGCAGGCCCGGCGCTGATCAGGGGAGAAGAGCTGGGGGTGGCGGGCGTCTTTCATGTCGCACCTCATTGCTACCGGGTTATGGGCCCTCCTCGAATCGGCTTCAGACACGTTCAGGTGGTCAACGATTGAGATGCATTGGCCGCCTGTTCCTTTCCCGACATGACGTTCCTGTCTCGCGGAAGAATGATCTGCATCACCGTACGCCCGGGCAAGGAGCTTTCGAGTTGCAGGCTACCGTGGTGGTCCTGGACGATTTTCTGGGCGATCGTCAGACCCAGTCCGGTTCCGTTCTCCTTGCCATGGCTGACAAACGGCTCGAAGATCCTGTCACGAATCGAGGCTTCTACCCCGGGACCATCGTCGGTAACGCGTATGCTCAGGTCGTCGTACCGGTCTGCCACGTGCACAGCAACGTGACCGCCGCCCAACTGTGCCGCCTGGCAGCTATTCAGCAGGAGATTGTAGAAGACGCGCTCCATCTTCCGTGGGTCGAAGGGGGCGCTGTGCAGGCCCGACGACTGGATGGCAACGGCTATCTTCTGAAATTCGGGGTGAGCGCGCACCAGCTCGATGGCGCGGCTGATGGTGCGCTCCACCGGGGCTTCGATCAGGTTCAGTGACTCGGCAGGGCGTGAGAGCTCCAGCAGAGAATCAACCAGGTCGGTGAGGCGATTGACAGCGACGCGGATTTCCAGATAGAGCTCCTCCCGCTGCCCGGGATCCAGCTCTGCCTCGGCCAGAAACTCGGCATTGGCCAGCACCGCCGTGAGGGGGTGCCGCAGGTCGTGCGAAATGGAGCTGGCCATTCTTCCGATGGTGGCGAGGCGCTCGGCCTCAAGCAGCTGCTGCTGCACCTGACGCAGACTGTCGCGCATGCGCGAGAATGCCTCGGTAAGCTCGCCTACCTCACTGGCACCGGAAGCGTGCACCGGGTAGCCGAAATCCCCTCCTCCCAGCGCCCTTACGCCCTCCACCAGCTTTTCCAGCGGCCGGGTGAAGGTGCCGGCGATGAAATATACCAGCAAGGTGCCGCTGAGGACCGCCCCCAGGCCGACGGCCAACAGAAGATTCCGCAGATCGTGCAGGAAGGCGGTGGCCTCATCATAGGATTTCAGGACGATGATGGTGACGCCGGGCTGTTCCCCGGGGTTCAGGCTCAGCGCCGAAACCACGAAGCTTTCTTTTCCCAGTTTCCAGTTTGTGGAACCCTCAGTAACGGGATGCGGTGCAAGATGGGAGCGCAGTTCAGCCGCCTGCGCCAGGCTGAGCGTGCTCACCACTACGGTGTTGCCACAGACAATGGCGACCTGGCTGGCAGCGATCTGACTCACCTGGTGCGCCACGCTGGCGTTCATTTCATATCCGACAGCCACCACGCCCAGAAGCTCGTTGTGCGAACTCGGACCAAAGTAGATGGGCGCCATGACAACTTCATACAGATGTCCGCCGCCAAACCACCACTGCAGGGGATTATCGAGAGAGGCGCGAGCATCAAGCACCTGCTGCACCTGGGCTGGTGAGATGCCTGGGGACCTGGTATGGAATCCGACCAGCCGGTTGGAGGTATCGACGAGTGCGAACAGGTCGCCTCCGGACAGGCGGAACATCTCCCCCGAAGCATCCTGGATGGTGGGAGGGTGATGCGAAGTCATCAGCGCTTTCAGACTTGGAAGATCGGCCATCAGTGCGGCGAGGCGCGCCAGGCCGGCTTCACGCTCTGTCTGCGCATTGCGGAAGGTTGCAACGGAAGCGGCCAGATCACTGCTCAGGCCGCGGCGGACATGGCTGGCGACGATGCGCTGCACGATCAGGAGTGAAACCGCGGTGAGGCCCGCCGACACCAGCAGCATGGCGATGAGAAATTTGGTGCGCAGGCGTAATCTACCCATCGCCGGTCCCCCCTCTGGCCCTGATCATCTGACGAATTTATAGCCCGTGCCGTGTACGGTGCGGAAGTGTACCGGGTCCGTTGGGTCCTTCTCAAGCTTCTGGCGCAGACGAAGGATGTGAGTATCCACGGTGCGGGTGGTCGGATAATTGTTGTATCCCCAGACCTCGTTCAGCAGCTCGGTACGCGAAATGACGCGTTCCGGATTGTTCAGAAAGAAACGCAGCGTCTTGAATTCCTGGGGGGTGAGGGGAACCAGTTGTCCGTCGCGATGCAGCTCCATTCTGGAGAAGTTGACCTCCACATCGTCGAAGCTGAAGACCTCAACCTTGTCCGAGGACTGATTCAGGCGGCGCACGGTGGCACGAACGCGGGCGAGAAGCTCACGCGGACTGAAGGGCTTGGTTACATAATCGTCAGCCCCGAGTTCCAGCAGCAATACCTTGTCCAGAACGTCACTGGCCGCGCTCAGAACGAGAATGGGGACACTGGAAGACTCACGCTTGATCTCGCGACAAAGGTCCTGGCCCGACTTGCCCGGTAAACGGAGATCCAGAATCACAATGCGAGGCATGGTTGAGCGGAAGGTTTCCATGGCAGTACCGCCATCGGGCGCGACCGATACATCGAATCCCGCGGATTCAAAGGTGCGGCGCAGAGCACGCTGTACAGCCAGATCGTCTTCGATGACCAGAATTTTTTCCATTAGTGTGTTCCCCAGCCACCTGAACTACAGGTAACACCACATCAAGTTGCCCAGTCAACCGGGTGTTCACAAATCTTTGACAAACATCTGGCGAGCTGTTTTCAGCCGGGTAAAAGATTTGTGAAGAAATTTTGACAACATCGTCACCTTGTTCGAACAAATGGCGCATCGCTCCCGGGATAGATTGCGGGGAGCTTACGGCAGCCGCGGTCTCAGGCGAAACAGCGTTGCCGGAAGCAATCCACGATCCCGATTTGAGGAGAAACCATGCGCAGCACAGATAACGCCAGCATTTCGAAAGGCGCCTTTCGACCGGGCTGGATAGCCGCGCTGTCGCTTCTGGCGATCGCGTTATTGAGCTTGCCGGCCAGCGCTCAGAGCTATACGGCAACCATTCTCACCTCCGACATTGCCAATATCACAAACAATCCCGTGGATGCGGACCTGACGAATCCCTGGGGTCTGGTGTCCAGCCCTACCGGGCCATGGTGGGTGGCCGACAACGGGACCGGCCTCTCAACGATCTACGATGGCAACGGTGTCAAGCAGGGACTGGTAGTCACGATTCCATCGTGGGACGGCTCCGGCACGGGCACGCCCTCCGGTATTGCGTACAACGGAACCAATGACTTTCAGATCACGCCGGGCAATCCTGCCACCTTCCTGTTCGTTACCGAAGATGGAACCGTCCAGGGCTGGAACCACAACGTCAATGCCAATACGTCGGTCATCGAGGTCAACAACTTTTTCACTGCGGTGTACAAGGGAATGGCGCTGGCTTCCGCTGGCGGCGCCAATTACATTTATGCCGCCAACTTCCACGCCGGGACGATAGATGTGTTCGACACGCGCTTCACGTCCCATAGTTTCGGGGCGAACGCGTTCCTGGATCCCACCATTCCGACGGGCTTCGCTCCCTTCAACATCCAGTTGATCGGAGGCAACCTGATCGTCACCTACGCCAAGCAGGACGCCGAGAAGCACGACGATGTCGCCGGTCCAGGGAACGGCTACGTTGACGTCTATGACACGCAGGGCACTCTCATCAGGCGTCTGCCCCACCTGATTTACATGAATTCCCCATGGGCGATCGTGCGGGCGCCTTCGAACTTCGGTGCGTTCAGCAACGATCTTCTCATCGGCAACTTTGGCAGCGGCTCGATCATGGCCTTCGATGCCAGCACCGGAAACTTTATCGGGCTGATGTTCGACGAGAGCCTTCTGCCCATGCGGATCGACGGGCTCTGGGCCCTGGAGTTTGGCAATGGCCAGGGTTCCGGTCCAGCCAACACCCTTTACTACACCGCGGGAACATTCGACGAAGCCTACGGAGAGTTCGGGTCCATTACTCCGACTCCGGGGCAGGGGGTAGCCCATGGTGGGCAGCACGGCATGGTAACGCGCAAGTAGTCCGGCCTCGCTACAGGTTCAGAGGAGGGCGGGTTGCCCTCCTCTGATTTTTTCTTCAGTGCAGGCCCGGCCGCGTTTTCGCCTACAGCTTGCGAAGAGCCTCGAAGATGTCTTCGTTACTCGGCACCTGGCCGATAGGGTAGATCCTGGCGAATGCCAATCTGCCGTTCTTGTCCACAATGAAGATGGCACGCTCATTGATGCCGGGGATCGGGTCTCCCTGGCGCAGGATGCCGAATTCGGTCGCCACCGCCCCGTGAGGATAGAAATCACTGGCCAGGGGAAAGCCAAGAATGCCGATTTCCTTTTTCTGCCATGCTGTGTGGCTGGGAATCGAATCGACGCTGATGCCGACAAGCTGAGCATCATAGCTGGCAATGCGTTCCAGATCGGTGTTGAGTGCGGGCAGCTGCGATGCGCATACGGGCGTCCAGTCGGCCGGATAGAATGCCAGAACAACGTTCTTTTTTCCCCTGTAGTCGCTAAGTCTGAATTGTGTCTTGATATTCCCCACAACCGCCGGGAGCTCGAAGTCCGGTACTTCGTCACCCAGGTTCAGAGTAGCCATCCCCGCCCTCCCGCTGTTACGCGCAAACAGTGATTCTAGAGTCCACACCTGGAGACGGGCAAGTGGAGATGACAATCTGATGAACGGGTCCCTTCAATCTACTGTCAGGGTTCCAGGCGAGGTTTTCTCCCCAGTCTTTCATTCCGTACCCGGTCACGAGAGGGGTTGCGAAAACCCCGATCGAAATCCAGGTAGCGGGATGGTTCCGCATCAGATCGGTCCGGGCACTTCGCCGCCCACAGCCATCGGCAACATGTCACGCGAAATGCCTTAACGACCGCCGGGTTTCAGGGCAGGGTGGCGGAAGACTCGTTGGAGTAGCCGCTCTCCTGTCCCTGGTTGTTGACCGCGGTGGTCACGTAGTAATAGGTGGACCCATCCT
>Ga0335081_10000682_pt1 | contig 56062 bp, 50 predicted proteins | sample Lox_Sample_35_FD_206713 | JGI IMG/M metagenome (GOLD analysis project Ga0335081, IMG submission 206713) | Soil microbial communities from Loxahatchee National Wildlife Refuge, Florida, United States - Lox_Sample_3.5 | ecosystem: Environmental > Terrestrial > Soil > Wetlands | place: USA...
TGCTCCTGGTAGCGAGACCCGATCACACCGGCCGGACCGAGTTGAATGACGCTCTTCAAACGGTTCCGGAAAGCAAGTTTCTGGGCGTTGTGCTCAATTGCAATCCGCGTTGGTTCCTGTACAGGAAAGATCAGGGACGTTACAGCTACTATCCGCAGGGCTAGGGCCATCGCCGATGCTGCCTCACTTCCTTCCGGCTCTGCTCGCCCTATCTGCTGGGCTGGTCCTTTATACGTATTTTGGCTATCCGTCGATCCTCGTGCTGCTCGTCAGCGTTACTCAGATCTGTTCGGACATACGCTTCGGTTTAGGTAAACAAAACCGGCGTCGTAACAGGGGAAACTCGCAAATGCCGAAGGTATCTCTGGTGTTTGCGGCTCACAACGAAGCCCGCGTGATCGAAGAGAAAATGAGGAATTGCAAATCTCTGGACTATCCCGCGGATCGTCTCGAGATTCTGATCGGTTGCGATGGCTGCACGGATGACACGGCCACACTCGCACGTCAGGCCAGAGTGCCCAACACACGGGTCATAGAGATTCCGAATCGTGGTGGGAAACCGGCTACCCTCAATCTACTCGTTCCGTTGGCGCAAGGAGACGTTGTGGTGCTCTGCGACAGCAACACCATCTTGCAGCCCGGGACCCTCCTATCACTGGTTCGTCACTTTGGAGACCGGAACGTGGGCTGCGTGTGCGGCGAGCTGCGGCTCGTGGATCGTGGACGGAAACGGAGCTCTGAGGGGTTCTACTGGAGGTACGAAACCATGTTGAAGTTCTTGGAGAGCCGCCTGAACATGCTCGTCGGCGCCAATGGCGGCATCTTCGCGATTCGCAGGGCACTCTTCTCGCCTCTTCCTCCGGACGCGGTCATTGATGACTTCCTGGTCGCGATGCGCATCCGGGCTGCAGGCCACCGGGTGGTCTACGATCCGGAGGCGGTTGCGGTCGAAGAACTGGCTCATGGCGTCCGCCACGAATTCCGGCGAAGAGTCCGGATTGGCGCCGGAAATTTTCGCGCGCTGAAGCACACCTGGAGATTGTTGAGTCCAGCCATGGGATGGGTGGCTTTCTCCTACTGGTCCCACAAAATTTTCCGCTGGATCGTGCCGCTGGCCTTGTGCACGGCGGAAGCATCGGCGATTCTGCTCGCAAACCATCCGTGGTATGCCGCGGTGGCTGCGGCGGGCGCCCTGTTTGTAGGGCTTGGGTTCGCCGGCTATCGTCTCGATCTTCGTGGCGTTCATCGGGCGCCGTTTAGTCTGCCCTACTACTTTCTTTCAATGAATCTCGCCCTGCTCTTGGGGCTTGTGCGTTATCTCCGGGGAACGCAATCGACGGTCTGGGAACCAACGCCAAGACCTTCTTTTCCCGAGCGTCGCGCGAACTTCGAGGGAGCCGACGCATGATGCAGGCGCTGCGAACCGCGCACCTGTGGGTGCCCGGATGGTGTCTGTCGGAAATGCGCAGATGCGGCCTGCAGCCGCCAAAACGGATCTGGCTCCTGATCGCGGATCATTTCGAGCCCTGGTGGCGAGACCCGGACGATCAAAGGGCCTTTGAGCGCGTGGCTCGTTGGACCGGGTTGTGGCCCGAAATTGCCCAGAGGCATCGTGACAGCATCGGCCGCCCGGCTTGCCATACCTTCTTCTACCCCGCGGAACAATACCATCCGCGCGTCATCGACGCCCTGACTCAGTTGCGCCAGAAGAATATCGGCGATGTCGAGATCCACCTGCATCACGACCATGACACGGCGGATCAGTTCCGCAATCGCATGGGTCTGTTCATCGAACAATTGCATCGTAGGCACGGCCTCCTCCACACCGAAAACGGCCGGCCTGTGTTTGGATTCATTCATGGGAACTGGGCGCTGGACAATTCGCTTCCTGGAGGACGGCACTGCGGCCTCAACAACGAGATCTCGCTGCTGCGGGAGCTGGGCTGCTATGCGGACTTCACGCTTCCCAGCGCGCCTTCGCCGGCGCAGGTGCGAATGGTAAACACCATTTACTGGGCCACCGACGATACGGCGCGGCCTAAATCGCACGACTGGGGTACACCGGTTCAACCCGGCGGCGCCGTCTTCGGCGATTTGCTGATGGTGCCCGGTCCGTTGACCATAAATCTCAGCGAGTGGAACCGGCGGCACGTGCCGAAAATCGAAACCGGGGAACTGGCCGGCTATGCGCTCCCTTCCCGGCGCCGCGCTTGCCTGTGGACCAAGGCTGCGCCGCGAATTGGCGCGGACGTATTCGTCAAGCTGTTCACGCATGGCGCGACGGAAAGGAACTCGGCGGCTCTGCTCGAAGGCGGTGCGCTGGTTCGCGCAATCCAATATGTGGCCCAAGAAGCCGATCGCATTGGCGCACAACTGCTATTTGTCTCAGCCTGGCAGATGTGGAAAGCGATCGAGGCGGTCCGGTGCCAATGCGACCCGTTGGACGCGGTGGGGATCGGACAGCAAGCCGGAGCGATGAGGAACTGAGATGCGCCTCTACCCGCATTTGCTGCGTTCGCTGCTCTTGCCTGCCTATGATCGAATCCGGTCTCGGCGGTACGTCCAACACAGCCGTTTTCTGGAGGCAAGCCAGTGGTGGGATCCCGAACGGCTCCGCGGCTTTCAGTGGGCCGAATTGCGCAAATTGCTGCGGCATGCCTTCGATTCGGTTCCTTACTATCGCGAGAAATACCGCGCCGCGGGCGCATCTTTCTCCGACATCCGCACGTGGGACGATTTTGCCCGCCTGCCGCCGTTGACTCGCGAGGAAATCCGGCGGCACCGTGACCAACTCTGTTCGACCTCCTATGAAGGAAGACTGCTGCCGCACGCCACGGGAGGTTCTTCCGGCGTGCCTACCCGGTTCTATCGCACCTACGAAAGCTACGACTGGCGAACCGCCGCCAAAGATCGTGTCTATTCGTGGGCGGGATTACGCGTTGGCGGCAGGTCCGTCTACTTGTGGGGCGCCCCGGTAGGCGCGGTTCCCAAACACAAGATCTGGAAAAACCGGATTCACGAAGTACTGCAGCGCCAGCGGGTCTTCAACACGTTTTCGCAAACCGATGGACTCTGGTCGCGGATTCATGCGGCGATTTGCCGCAAACCTCCCGGCGCAATCGTCGGCTACGTTTCGAGCCTGCAGCAGTTCGCTGAATTTCTTCGGCGTACCAGGCGCAGCATTCCCCCGGCGAATGGCGTCCTTGCAGCGGCCGAACCGCTATTCGACGACGCGCGCCGAAGCATCGAAGAAGCGCTCGGCGCGCCGGTGTACAACACCTATGGATCGCGCGAGTTCATGTCCATCGCCGGGGAGTGCGAGCGGCGGGACGGACTTCACATCAACGCGGAAAACGTCGTGGTGGAAGCCGGGCGCAATCGCGGCACGCCGTCGGACATCATCGTGACCGACCTTCACAACTACGGAATGCCCTTCATCCGCTACGAAATCGGCGACCTCGGCAGCTTAAAGGAAGGCCGCTGCGCCTGCGGCCGCGGCCTTCCGTGTTTGCTCGGAATCGAAGGACGCGTCCTGGACACCTTGCGCGCCGCGGACGGCCGAATCGTCCCGGGAGAGTTTTTCCCGCACCTCCTGAAAGAGATTCCCGAGTTCGCGCGGTATCGCGTGGAGCAGAAGAATCTGGACCGGATTGTCATCTCGGCGGTAATGACCCGTGAGCTTTCCAGCCGGAGCCGGGAGCTGCTTGATGGCGAAATTCGCAAGGTCTTCGGTTGCGCGACCCGCTGCGACATCCAGGCGGTAAAGGAAATCCCGGCTCTTGCGTCTGGAAAGCGGCGCATCACCGTAGGGATGGCGGGCTGAGTTGTGAAAATGACAATTGCCCACGTTATCGACAGCATGGAGGTCGGCGGCGCGGAGGCCGTAGTTTCTTCGCTCTGCCGTCAGCAGGCTGCCGCCGGACATCGGGTTTCAGTGCATTGCCTCTTCAAAGGCGGCGCCGTCGCCGAGAAGCTCGAGACGGACGGATTTCGCGTAGTCGTGCACGGCCCCGCCGCCGCGGGCAGACTCATCTGGCGGCTGTTCCGGGAATTCCGCCGCGTCCGTCCGAACGTAGTGCATTGCCACAATAAGGCCGCCACCGTTCACGCTGCGCCGGCTGCGCGGACGGCCGGCGTCTGTGCCGTATTCAGCACCCGGCATGGAATGGCCGCTCCTCCTTATCGCTTGCGCAAAGACTTCAAGTATTGGATTTGTGCGGCTTTGTTCTGCAACCGCGTCGTGGCTGTCTGCGAGGCTGCGCGGCGCAATATGTATCGGAACGCCGGGGCCCTCGCTCGCCGCGTCATCATCATTCGTAACGGAGCGTATCCCGCGCGCTCGTCCGGCGGCCGCCCCGCGGCGTCGCACCATGGCTTCAAAATCGTAACCGTCGGCAGGCTCGCGCCGGTAAAGAACTATCAGGGCCTTCTGCGAAGTGTGGCGGCGGCGCTGCCTCAGGTCCCTGACCTCCAGCTTTGGATCGTGGGAGACGGACGCGAAGCCGATTTGTTGAAAGCGCTGGTTGCCGAGCTGGGGATTGAACAATCCGTCCAATTCTTAGGTGAACAGCGGTTCGTGGGAGATTGGCTGTCTGGCGCGGACCTGTTCGTGCTGTCTTCGGTCAGCGAAGGATTGCCCATCTCGATTCTCGAAGCTATGGCGGCCGGGTTGCCGGCAATCGTCACCGATGTTGGAGGAATGCCGGAGCTTCTCAGCCTCTCTGACGCCGGCAAGGTAGTGCCGGCCGGGAAGGTGGATTTGCTGGCGCAGGCTATCACCGAGTTCGCGTCGCGCCGCCAGGATCTCAAGGCGCTGGGGTACAAGGCCCGCTGCTGCTACCTTCGCTACTTTCGGCCCGAACGCATGGCAGGCGAGTATCTCAATCTTTACCACTCCTGTCTCTCCGGATGCCGCAAGGCAATCTGATATGGGCTTTTTCTTTCTTGTTCTCTATCTGCTCGCCTCCTTTATCTTCCCGGCCGAATTGTTTCCAAGTCTGGCCCCGTACCATCTGCCGTATTGGATTGGTATCGGCGGCCTGGCTGTCTCGGTCGTTCCGGTCTTTGTTCGTCGCGGGGAACCGCTCCGAAGCATCCAGGTATACGTCCTGTTGAGTTTCTACGCAGTTCTGGTTCTCTCCTGGATGATGGCCGACCATATGGTTGGGGTCGTGCCGGAAGCAATCAAGCAGTTTGCGCCGTCGGTGGCGATGTTCCTGGTGACGCTGTGCAGCGTGAACTCACTCAGAAAGCTGAACATCGTGACTCGCTTGGTGGTGTTCTTCTCCTTGGTTGTCTTCGCCCAAGGAGTTGCGGCGTACCACTTCGGCTTCAACGAAAAGATGTTTCTACTCGATCCGGCGAAACGGGAAGATCCCGCGAAGGACCTTGCCATCGGTGACGAACCGTTCATCGGCGAATCGGATCAACCGGCGGACGAAGACGATGGTATCGTGAAGCGAATTCGCGGGCTTGGAATGCTCCACGACCCGAATGATTTAGCTCTCAGCTTCGTGGCGGCTCTACCGCTCGTCGGCATCGGACTTGGACGATGGCGCACTCTAGGGCTGGTGCTGGAATTCCTTCTGTCCGCAGCCTTGTGCTACGGCGTCTATCTGACTCACTCCCGCGGGGGCACGCTGGGACTTCTGATGGTGCTCTTGTGCATCCTCGCCCGGCGGCTTGGACGATGGCGTGCTGTCCTCCTGGTCGCCATCCTGGCACTCGGCTCTTTCGCAGTTGACATCGGCGGCGGGCGTAGTTTTTCCGCCCAGGACGAATCTGCGGCTGGACGCCTCGACGCGTGGTCGGCAGGCCTTCAGATGCTGAAGTCGCAGCCATTGATTGGTATTGGTTACCGGCAATTCGGAGAGCACCACCCCATGACGGCTCACAACTCCTTCGTTCTCTGTTTTGCGGAGACCGGCTTGGTGGGCTACTTCTTGTGGCTCAGCCTGCTCGGTATTACCTTGCTGCAATTGCATAAACTGAAGCATCTCCCGGAATCCGTTCCGGCCCAGTCCGACATCAGAAGGCAAGCCTCGATTCTCCAGACCGCGTTGATTGGGTTCATGGTGGCGGCTTTCTTTCTTTCGAGAACCTATGTCCCATTTCTATATCTGTTGATCGGTCTCTCCACCGCGTTGGTTGTAATCGCAAAAAAGAACGGCGTGCCGGTAATGGGGCCAACCTACCTCAGGATGGGGACTCTGATCGCGGCATCCGAAGCCGCGAGTATCATCCTGATTTATTTCATTGGAAAGTGGCAGGCCGTTGCCTGAACAACGTGCGGAGCAATAATCCCAGAACAATAGCGGGCAACACCCTCTCGTACGCGCTGGACGCGTCGGCGACAACCGTTGTCATGCTCATTGCTTCCGTGCCGATGGCACGGGTTATGGGCCCAACTGTTCTTGGCCACTACATCTACCTGGTGTTTCTGACCGGCACGGCTCAGCGACTTGCCAATTTTGGCCTCCCTGCAACTTGCGGCAAGTACATGGCGGAGTTTTTTGGCCGCCAGGAATTTGGCATCGCTCATGAGGTGTTTCGTGTCACGTTCCGCTTCCAGGCGACGATTTCAGGGATTATCACTGCTCTTGGTCTCTGCCTGACCGCCTTCTCGGAGCCGCCGTACCGTTTAGTCACGGTATTGATCGTGCTTAGCATGTGGCCGACCATGATGAACTATGTTCCTGGCCAGGCCAACAGTGCTGCGGAAAACCTGCGCGCTAACCTGCCCGCGAGTATCGTTTACCTCGTGACCTACAGCGCGCTAATACTGATTTCGCTGACGCTGCGTTGGGGCCTGACTGGGTTAGCCACCGCCACTCTGGTGTCGCGACTATTGGAGGCCGCGGTCCGCTACTTCGGAGTCCGGAGGTGGCTGCGAGTGTATCCAGCCGGTGCGCTGCCGCCGGAACTACGGAGCCGGATGCTGAACTTCTCGCGTAACCACCTGGTTCTGCTGGCGCTCGGCCTGATTGTCTGGGATCGTTCGGAAGTTCTTTTTCTGAAGCAGTTCTCGAATGTCACGCAGGTGGCGTATTATTCTTTGGCATTTAGCGTCGCGAATCAGCTTCTGATGGCGCCAAGGGCCCTGTCGTACGCCATCGGGGTCACGATTCTGGCGCAGTACGGACGTGATCCGCGGCAGCTCGGCGCTCTGATGAGAAATGCCGTCCGCTATGTCAGCCTGCTGGCGATTCCGTTGTTTCTGGGTGCGGCGGCGATTGCCGAACCTCTCATCCGCTCTACCTATGGGCGCGGCTATCTGGCCGTGGTACCCGCCCTGTCTATTCTGTGCATTGCCTCGATTCCACGAGCGTTCCAGCCGCACACGGAGAATCTTTTGCAGGCAACCGAGCAGCAGGGATTCATGGTGAAGTGGCTGGCGATTACTGCCGCGGTGAATTTGTCCTTAGATGCCCTTCTGATTCCGAAGTACGGCGCCTTGGGCGCAGCGGCCGCCAACGGGCTGGCGCAAACCATTGGCATTGGGGGCTTGTTCTATAAGGCGGGCGGGGCGTATGCGGTGCGCTCGCAAATCCGGTTTCTTGGCGCACTGTCGGCGTCGGGCGCCGTGATGGTGTGCGCCGTGCTCGAGCTGGTTCGTGCTCTGCCCCCGTGGCCGGGTTTATTCGCCGGCATCGGCTCCGGCGCCGTCGTTTTTTTCCTGGGCCTTCGAACCACTCGATCACTGGAAGCGGAGGATTGGAATCGCCTCCACCAGTGGACAAAGCTGTTACCAACGCCGGTTCATCGGATCGTGCTTCCTCTTCTGACACTGCGGCGGGGGCCGGAGTCCGCACCAGGCCCGGCGGTCGCGGCGGCGCGCTCAAACCACTGACATGGCAGTATTCGGGGGAAAACGCGAGTTGCTGGCCGGCGGGTTGTATGTAACTCGCATCATTTCTCTGCTTGGCCAGATGCCGGCGCGGGATTCCCTGCTGGTGCTGAACTACCATAGGATCGGGGATCCACGCATCGATCCCTTTGACCCGGGCGTTTTTTCCGCTACCGCAGACCAGTTCAGTGAGCAGGTATCCTACCTCAAGCGCCACATCTCGATCGTGACACTGGAGGAGGCTCTCGCGTTTGTTGACGGCACCCTGAACGAGAGCACTCCCCGCTGTCGTGTTCTGCTCACCTTCGACGACGGTTATCTCGACAATTACGAGGTGGCCTTCCCGATTCTTCGCTCGCATGGAGCGCCCGGAGTCTTCTTCCTCGCCACAGCTTTGGTTGGTTCTTCTTGCGTACCATGGTGGGATCACATCGCCTTTCTGTTGAAGACCGCGCGGCAGCATCGCTTCACTCTTCGCTACCCGGTTTATCTGGACGTCGATCTCGCGAAGAACGGCGTCACGCGAACGATTCGAGACGTTCTGCGATTGTACAAAAGGCCCGGAAACGTCGACTCTGACCGCTTCATTCAGGAACTGAAGGGAGCCGCGAGGGGAGAGGATCTCCTGCGGTCTGCCCGGCGCTTCCTGAACTGGGAGGAAGCCCGAGAGATGATCGCCGCCGGCATGACGATCGGTTCGCACTCGCACTCTCACGCAGTGCTGACTCAATTGGACCCCGAGCAACAGAAATGTGACTTGATCCAGGCGCGCTCCCTCTTAAGGGAACATCTGAACATCGAAGCTGATGTCCTTGCGTACCCGGTCGGGGCCAAAACCAGCATCTCGGGTCAAACGCAACAGTCCGCGCGGGAAGCTGGCTATCGCGCCGCGTTCTCCTCCTACGGTGGGACGAACCTGACTGGAGCGACGCAGCCGTACGACATCAAGCGAATTGGTGTTGGCTGTCAAAGCGCCAGATGCTTTCGGGTTCGGTCAGGGATCTGCAGAATCACCGGACGGTATTGGCCCTAGCCCGCGAAATACATCCTACATGACACGGCGTCTCACTGATCGCAAACACCTCACGACCGCCCCGGGCGAACTCGGATTTCCTGGTGCGGGCTCAGAGTAGTTTCCGGATCAAAGCGCTCCGGATTCTGCCGGACGACGGTTCTCCAAACTGCCGCCAATCCTACGGAGTGTCCCGCCCGGCCAGTGCGGCCAGCATGGCTCGCAACGCTTGCCCGCGGTGACTGACGGCGAACTTCCGTTCCGCTTCCGCCTCGCCGAAAGTGCAGACGAGTTGCGGGCAGTAGAACAGCGGATCGTAGCCGAATCCACCCGAGCCGCGGGATTCGCGGGTGATCACGCCCTCGACCGCGCCCCGCCAGGCGCCGCGAACCTCGCCGCCATCCACCAGCGCGATGGCGCAGATAAAACGTGCGCGCCGGTCCTCTACGCCGTCCAGCCGGTTGAGCAGCAGCCGGTTGTTGGCTTCGTCGGTGGCGTTCGGGCCCGCAAACCGGGCGGAATAGATGCCGGGGGCGCCGCCCAGAGCGTCCACCTCCAGGCCGGAATCGTCTGCGAACAGCAGTCCGGACGCATACGGGGCGTAGTGGCGCGCCTTGATGAGGGCGTTTTCCTCGAAGGTGGCGCCGTTCTCCACGCAGGGCGGAATGTCGCCGTAACCCGAAAGCAGCTCGATGTCGACGCTTGAGCCCTCCGGGCAGCCCTGCGCGGCCAGGCGGAATTCCCGCAGCTTGCCCTTATTGCCGGTAGCGCAGTACAGCCGCGTCAAATGCGCGCAACCTTCTTTTGGAGTTCAATGAGTTGCGCAATGCCAGCGCGCGCCAGATCGATGAGCCCCGCCATCTGCCGGTCGTCGAACGGCGTATGCTCGGCGGTGGCCTGCACCTCCACAAACTTGCCCGCGCCGGTCATCACCACGTTCATGTCGACATCGGCCTGGGAGTCTTCCTCGTAGCAGAGATCCAGCATGGGAGTTCCCCTCACCAGGCCGACGCTGGTGGCGGCCACGTAGTCGCGCAGCGGCATTTTCTTGAGCGCGCCGAAGTCCAGCAGCCGCCGCAGGGCCAGTGAGACCGCGACGAACGCGCCCGTGATGGATGCCGTGCGCGTCCCGCCATCGGCCTGCAGGACGTCGCAATCGACGATCACGGTGCGTTCTCCCAGCGCGCCCGTATCGACCACGGCCCGCATGGAGCGGCCGATCAACCGCTGGATTTCTTGCGTCCGCCCGGAAGGCCGGCCCCTACTCACCTCTCGCGGCGTGCGCTTCGCGGTGGCGCGCGGCAGCATGGCGTATTCCGCGGTCACCCATCCTTTGCCGGAGTTGCGCAGAAACTGCGGCACGCCGTCTTCCACGGTGGCGGCGCACAGCACCTGGGTGTTCCCGACCTTGATCAGCGCCGAGCCCTCCGCGGTCGCCAGGTAACCCGCAAGAATCTCCACGGGACGCATTTCGCTCGATTGCCGGTTATCCGTTCTCATTTCGATCAGGTGGCGGACGATCTCATCACGAAGTAGAGCAGTAACATCACCAGGGCGATGGCGCAGATCACCAGGATGACGCAGGGAAGGCCGCCGGGTGGCGCGGGTGTGCTCCTGCGTTTTCCTTTCGCGGGCTTGAACCTCGCCATACATGCGATGGTATCACCGCTCCCTGGGCGCGCATGCCAGAATCGGAGAAGATGCCCCGATTCTACTGGCTTCTGCTCGCGGTGCTGTTCGGCGCCTGTGGGAGGCAGTCCGCGCTTCCGCCGGATCTCTTTCCCGGCACGATGGCCGGCGTCTGGCGCCGCACCGCGCTCCAGGACCTCGCCGCGTCGGATTCGCCCGATCCGGTGCCGCGCACCAGCATCGAGCGGCTCCGCGCCGCGTCCTACGAAGGGCCGGGGAAGATCGAGGCCCGTGTGTATGAATTGAGTTCACCGGCCGTTGCGCTGGACCTGGTGCAGCGCTGGCGGCCGTCGGCGGACACGGTCTTCTTCTACAGCGGTCCGTTTTTCGTTGTAGTGAAATGGCGGGAGGCCGACCGCCAGGCTCTGCAGGCGTTTGTGCGGGAATTGGAGAAGCAACTGCCGCCGCACTAAGGCGCCGTGCGGCGGATGATCGGTTTCTGTCGTCCGCCAAGTCCGACGCTGGGAACCATCGGCCGGCGACACACGGCGATCGTCCGATCCACTCCCTCCACTACAATGGAAGAACTGATGTCATCCTCCGCGCCGCAGTTGGCAACGCCCGAGGTGATTGCACGTTACGAGCCGGTGATCGGGCTCGAAGTCCACGTACAGCTCTCCACCGCGACCAAAATTTTCTGTGGATGCCCGACCAGTTTCGGCGCGCCGCCGAACACCAACGTCTGTCCAGTCTGCCTCGGATTGCCTGGGGCGCTGCCGGTTTTGAACCGCGCCGCCGTCGAGCTGGCTATCAAGGGCGCGCTGGCGCTCAATTGCCGCATCCGTCCCCAATCCCGCTTCGCGCGCAAAAACTACTTCTACCCCGACCTTCCTAAGGGCTACCAGATTTCGCAGTACGACGAGCCGTTCGCGGAGTCCGGACACGTCGACGTACTCGTGGACGGCGCCCTGAAGCGTATCGGCGTTACCCGCGTCCACATGGAGGACGATGCGGGCAAGAGCGTACACGAGGGCTTCAAAGACTCCGACCGGTTTTCCTATGTGGACCTGAACCGCAGCGGCACGCCGCTCATCGAAATCGTCAGTGAGCCCGATCTCCGCAGCTCCGACGAGGCGTATGCGTACCTATCCCAAGTAAAACAGGTCTTGCAGTTCGTCGAAGTCTCCACCTGCGACATGGAGAAAGGTCATCTGCGATGCGACGCCAATGTCTCGGTGCGGCCGCTGGGCGGCGGAGCGTTCGGCACCAAGGTGGAGGTGAAGAACCTCAATTCGTTCCGGTTCCTGAAACAGGCCTTGGATTACGAGATCGCCCGCCAGGTGGCGATCCTCGAAAACCGTGGCCGCGTCATGCAGGAGACGCGCCTGTACGATCCCGACGCCGGCGAAACCGCCGGAATGCGCAGCAAGGAGCACGCCCACGACTACCGCTATTTCCCCGAGCCGGATCTGGTGCCGCTGCGTATCGGCGAAAAGTGGCTGAGCGACATCCAGGCTTTGATGCCGGAGCTGCCGGCGCACCGGCGCGCGCGCTTCGTCCAGGAATATGGGCTGCCCGAGTACCACGCCGCGGTCCTGACCGCCACCCGCGCCAGCAGCGACTATTTTGAGACCGCCGCGCGCGCGTCGGGCAACCCGAAGATGGCGGCCAACTGGGTAATGGGCGATCTGATGGGAACCCTCAAAGCCGAAGGCAGGGAGATCGCGGATTCGCCCGTGCGCCCGGAAGACCTGGGTGAGCTCGTGCGGATGATCTCGAGCGGCGAACTGTCTGGCAACCTGGCCAAACAGGTTTTCCCGAAAATGTTCTCTACAGGGCAGGCGCCCGGCGTGATTGTGGATCGTGAAGGCCTCAAGCAGATCAGCGATATCGGTGCGCTGGAAAAAGTGATCGCTGACATAATCGCCCTCAATCCCAAGCAGGTGGAACAGTACCGCGGTGGGAAGACCACGGTGATTAACTACCTGGTGGGCCAGGCCATGAGAGCCACACGCGGCCAGGCCAACGTGTCGCTGGTGACCGATCTGTTCAAACAGAAGCTGGAGTAAAACATGTTGAAGGTTGGCGACAAGGCTCCCGATATCCACGTCCACACCGATGTGGGCGATGACTTTCGTCTGTCGGATCTGAAGGGCAAGCGCGTGGTCCTCTATTTCTATCCGAAAGCCGACACGCCCGGCTGCACCATCGAAGCGTGCGAGTTTCGCGACGGCATCAAGGCCTTCTCAAAGAAGGGCGCGGCCGTGCTGGGGATCTCGCCCGACAAGCCTACGGCGCAGGCGCGCTTCAAGCAGAAATATGATCTGCCGTTCACCCTGCTCGCCGACGAGGAAAAGGCCGCGGCGCAGGCTTATGGCGTCTGGAAAGAGAAGAACATGTACGGCCGGAAAGTAATGGGCATCGAGCGCAGCACGTTTGTGATCGGGCCGGATGGCAGGATCGAGAAGATCTACGCCAGAGTGAAAGCCAAAGGCCACGCCGCCGAAGTCCTGGCGGAGTTGTAAAAGGCCCGCTACTTGGCCTTGGGTTCAGCCACGAACCGGTAGCCAACGCCCCGGACGGTCAGCAGGTGCCGCGGCCGCGCAGGTTCGTCCTCGATATAGCGCCGCAGCCGCACGATGAAATTGTCGATCGCGCGCGTGTCGGTATCCTCATGCAGGCCCCAGACATCCTCCAGCATCGCCTTCCGCGACACCGGCCGGCCCTCATGCTGAATCAGATAGCGGAGCAGGTTCATCTCCATGAGGGTCAGCGGAAACACTTTCTCGCGTACCCTCAGTTCGAGTGAATCGAACTGCACCAGTTTGTCGCCGAACGTGAACGTGTCCTTCGGTTCCGGCTGCGCAGCGTGGTTGAGCGAAGCCCGCAGCCAATCGCGGCGGCGCAGCAGGCCGCGGATACGCGCGATCAGGATGCTCAGCTCGAAGGGCTTGACGAGGTAGTCATCGGCTCCGGCGGCAAAGCCTTTGAGTACGTCATCCGGATGGCCGCGCGCGGTCAGCATCAAGGTGGGAACGAACTGCCCGGCCTGGCGCAGTTCCGACATCACGGCGAACCCGTCCTTGCCGGGCAGCATCACATCCAGGATCACGACGTCGAAGGCGGCGGCCTCATTTTCCAGCAGCGACAGCGCGGCTTCGCCGGTCTCCACGACCCGCACTTCGTAACCCTCGGCTTCCAGGTTGTAGCGCAGCCCGTCGGCGATATGCTGCTCGTCCTCTACCACCAGGATTCGCGTCATCTGGCAATCGGAAGTTGCAGGACGAAGGTGCTTCCCAGCCCCGGACCCGCGCTCTCCGCCCACGCGCGGCCGCCGTGCCGCTTGGCCACGGAGCGGACGATGTACAGGCCCAGCCCGGTGCCCTTTACCCGCGACGCCAGGGGTCCGGGCACGCGGTGGAAACGCTTGAAAATCCGCTTCAGCTCGGTCTTCGGAATCCCCGGCCCCTCGTCCTTCACGCGCACGAGTACGTAGCCATCCAACCGCGACGTTTCTACAGCCACTCGCGCGTCTTTTCCGGAGTACTTCATGGCGTTGTCGATGAGGTTGGACACGGCCGCGCGCACCTCGTCTGCGTCCGCCAGGATGCTGACCGGCGGGCCGGGACGATAGGTCAGTGATTCCGGCGTTACCGCATGCAGCGCGCGCGTCCTGGCCAGACATTCCTCCACCAGCGCGCCGACGTCAATGCGAGTGAGGTTGAGCTTGCGGCTGGCGGCGCCCATGCGCCCGGTTCGCAGCACCTGCTCGATGGTGGCCAGCAGCCGGTCGCTATCCGCCAGCATGGTGCGGTAGAACTCCTGGCGCTTGGCATCATCCACGGAGTGCCTCTGCAGCGTTTCCAGGTACAGCCGGATGGAAGCTACGGGCGTCTTCAGCTCGTGCGTGACGGCGTTGATGAAGGCGTCGTGCTGTTCGTTCCGCCGGATCTCGCGCACGATCGAGATCGTGTTCAGCACCACTCCAAAAATGATGATCGCCACCAGCATGACTCCCAGAGCCAGCAGAATGCCATGCCGCCAGTTGAGCAGGACCCAACCGATGTAGAAGACCAGGATGACCGAGATCAGGCCGACGCCGAAAGCGATGTAAAAGGCAATCGACTTGCGCCGGCCGGCGAGCACCATGACTCCAGCTTATGCCCAACCGGGCGTCGCTGGAAGTTTGCAGGACTATGCCGGCTATGCCGCTTCGCGCTGCACCATCGCGCTGCGCACGCTGGCGACTTTGATGGACTTGGCGATCCCGAGAGCTTTCAGGATCTTGATCTGAATCCAAGAGGGATCGAACTCGTACCAGGCCAGCCCGTGACGCGCGGAAGCCGGGTGGGCGTGGTGGTTGTTGTGCCAGCCTTCACCGAAAGTGATCAGTGCAACCCACCAGTTGTTACGGGAGTCGTCGCGCGTGGCGAACCGGCGCGCGCCCCACATGTGCGTCGCCGAATTCACCAGCCAGGTGGCGTGCAGCCCGACAACCACGCGCAGGCAGATGCCCCATAGCACCATCGGGAGCCCGCCGATCAGGGCCAGCACCACCGTCATCCCGACCAGCGGAACCCAGTGGTAGTTGTTCAGCCAAACGTAGAAGCGGTCCTTCGCCAGGTCCGGCGCATACTTGGCCATGGCACGGGTGTTGTTGTGCTTGGTTTCGCCGAGCAGAATCCAACCCACGTGAGACCACCACGCGCCGTCGCGGGGCGAGTGCGGATCGCCGGGCTGATCGGACATCTGATGGTGAACCCGGTGGACGGCGGTCCAGAAGATGGGTCCGCCTTCCAGCGTCAAAGCCCCGCAAACCGCGAAGAAGTATTCCAGGGCCAAAGGCACCTTGTACGACCGGTGGGTGTGCAAGCGATGGTAGCCCATGCTGATGCCCAGGCCGGTCGCCATCCAGTAGAGGAAGACCGCGACCGCGCAAGCGCGCCAACTAAATGTAAACAACGCGCCGACGGCGCCGATGTGGAGCAGTGTCAGGATGATGGTGGTAGGCCAGTTGAGGCCCTCGCGGTCATAGATGTAGACAGGTTCCTGGTTCACAGATTCCCCTCACCGAGTGCCAAATGTCTAGGGTATCAGGGGATCAGAGTGTAGCCGTGTAAGACTTCTGTAATTCCGGGGTGGCATTCGCGTAGCTCCGCAGACGTACTTCTGTTCTTTTGTTCCTTTTGCCCAGTCATCGGGTCGCCGCCATCTCAATCCGTCCGATCCATTGGTTGAAATGTGCGCATTCTCGAAGCAGGGTCGCAAACCCGATCTGCTGAACGACCTGCAGCCCCGCTACCGTTTTCTTGTAGTCCGGCCGCAAGGCGAGGATTCGTTGGGAGGGCGCTGATCCCGGCCCATCGTCTATGTATTCCGGCGTCGGAAACTCGTTGCGAATCGCTGTAAGCTCTCGAACTACAGTTGCGTCGCGTGGAAAAGCACTCTCGAAATGCCGGGGATCAGAGAAGAGCAGAGCCTCGAATTCGTGCAGTTGGATGTAAGGGATGAATCTGCGATCGGCAAGGTCATTGTGCAGCCGCTCTTCGAGGCATTCGACTCGCCGGATCGGATCGGCATTCTTCGTGCAATCGTCGAAGCCCGGGAAGTCTTCAGGCGGGGCATACAAATCGACCATCGTCGTGAACCAGGCATCTGGTCGTTGATCTTCCTTCATCCATAAGGTGAGGTCGGTCTTCAACTGCTCGTAACGGGAGATGCCACCTCTGGAAATGCCCCTTTTCCTGCCAGTTGTAACGCAATGAACATCGACAAACACGTCGAGCGCCCAGAACTCAGGAGCCAGGACCCTATTGACAAACGTCTCTTCCGTCTGGCCTTCCACCACTGCGTGCAGACGAGTCATTACGCTGGCCGACCGCCCAGCACGTTCTTCTCCCACAACTCTGAAAGAGTATAGTGTCCGCGCCACTCCGTAAGTTCGGAATCGTTGAGCCGGCGGAATGTAGATTCTCTGGCTGTCCGCTCAACTACAACGACAGTCCGAATCGGTACCACTCGTCGGCGAATATCAGAGTATCGCCAGCCACATGAAACAGCCGAAAGCCGTATTCGTTTGAGCCGGCCTCTGTCTGGAACTTAAGGACCGCTTCGATTTCCCGAGTGCGTGTCAGACCGTCGTGAAGGAGAAGGCTGGCTCCCCCTTGCTCGGCAACATACGTCTGCAGGTTGCCGGGCGGGGCCAACGTCCACGACAGCATCCGGAAGAAGGCGATGAGGTTGGTCTTGCCCACGCCGTTAGGGCCAATCAAGACGGTGACAGTACCGGGCTCAAAAGCATCCAGATCGCGAATCGTTTTGAACCCGCGCAACGTCAAGCGTGCGAGCGAAGATCTTTCAAACTCAGCAGATGGTCCCATTGACTCTCTTCATTCTAGTCCGCCTGAGATGCGGCATCCGTACAGGCTACTCCCGCAGTTCCACGATGGTCGCTCCCGCTCCGCCTTCCTGCTGCGGCGCCGGGTAGGAACGGGCAACGTGCGGGTGGTGGCTAAGCAACTCCGCGATGGTTTTCTTGAGGATGCCCATGCCGTGGCCGTGCACGATGCGGACCCGGCTGGCGGTGGCCATCACGGCGCGGTCCAGGAATTCGTCCACGGCGTCGCGCGCTTCTTCGGCGCGCTGGCCGATGACGTTGATCTCCTGGTGCACCGGCGCCAGTTCGGGAGCGGGCCGGTAACTGACCCCCTGGGGAAGCTTGGAGCGCACACCACCGGCCTCCGGCAGAACCTCGATCACGTCATCGATGGACACCTGCATCTTCATGAAGCCGGCTTCCACCTCGAAGCGGTCGTTCCCCAGCTTGCGGCGCACCCGAGCCGGCTCGCGTACGTCCTTAAGGCGCACGCGGGCGCCTTCTTCAATTTGCAGCGGCCGGATGCGGTCCTGCCGCGAATCGTCCTGGGTGGAGAGAACCGTGGTGTGGAAATCCTCGCGTAGTTCCCGCTTGGCCTTGGAAACCCGGCGCTGGGCCTCCTGCTCGGCCTTGCGGCGGTCCGAGCCCTGCGCGATCTTGCCGATGGTTTCCAGGGCTTGCTCTTGAAATCGCGCCAGCGCCTCATCCGTGCGGCGTTCCAATTCCTTGAGCTTGGCCGTTTCGCGCTTTTCCCATTCGTGCGCCAGTTGCTTCTCGCGCCTGTCCAGTTCCGCCAGCTTCTCGCCCAGTTGCTGTTCCAGTGCCTGGGTTTCTTCGATACGCCGGTGCAGCTCCGCAAGGAACCGGGTGACGTCGCGCTCGCGATCGCTCATGGAGCGGCGCGCGCGGAGCATGACGTCCTCAGGCATGCCCAGCCGGGTGGCGATCTCGAGTCCGGCCGATTTCCCCGGCAGGCCCAAGCGCAGTTGAAACGTGGGATCGAGCGTCCGCTCGTCGAAGCCCATCGAGCCGTTGACCACACCCTCGGTGGAAGCGCCGTAGATCTTGAGCGCCATCAAGTGAGTCGAAACCAGGGTGAAGGCGCCCGCGGCGCGGAAGTGCTCGACGATCGCCACGCCTAGCGCGCCGCCCTCTTCGGGATCCGTAGCCGCGCCGAGCTCGTCGAGCAGCACCAGCGAAGCAGGAGTAACGTCCAGCGCCATTTCTCTGATATTCGAGACATGCGCGGAAAACGTGCTGAGGTTTTCCTGGATGGATTGATAGTCGCCGATATCCGCCAGCACCTGTTCGAAAACCGGGAATTCGGCTTCCGCGGCGGGCACCGGAAGGCCCGACTGCGCCATCAGGCTCAGCAGCCCCACGGTCTTGAGCGTCACCGTCTTGCCGCCCGTGTTCGGGCCGCTGATCAGCAGGGTGCGGCGGTCCTGGTTCAGCTCCAGGCTCACCGGCACGGCAGCCTGCCGGCGCCGCCGCAAGACGTCTTCGAGCAGCGGATGCCGCGCGTCCCTCAGCAGCAAGCGATCGCCGAAGCGCGGGATCGAGCAATCAAATTCCGCGGCGAACCGGCCCTTCGCAAAAATCAACTCCAGCTCGGCCATGGTGTCCAGCGTCTGCCGGATCGAATCGCCGTAGCCGCGCAGGCGGTCGGTCATTTCGAGCAGAATGCGGTGGACCTCGCGCGCCTCTTCCTCGGAAAGCCGCACCAGCTCGTTGTTCAAGTCGATGGTTTCGAGCGGCTCGACGAACAGCGTGTGGCCGCTCGAGCTGGTCCCGTGGATGACGCCGTCCAGCTTCCGCCGCTGTCCGGCGATCACCGGCACGACGAAACGCTCGTTGCGGATGGTGACGAACTCCTCCTGCAGCACTCCCTCCTCGCGATGCGTTCGCAAAAACCGCTCGAGCGATTCCTGGATGGCCTTCTTCTGGCGTTCGATGTCGCGCCGCAGGTGGGCCAGCGCCACGCTGGCATGGTCCGATACGCTGCCATCCGGCAGAATCTTCCCCGCCAGATCCTTAAGCAGCGCGCGAAAATCGCCGATGGTCAGCGCGCGGCGGCCGAGCCGTGGAAAGCGCTCTGCGGCCGCTGTGAGAACTGACTTCGCGTCGGCGGCGCGGTCGAGTAGGGAGAAGACGTCGAAGATCTCCTTGGGTTCAAGGCTGGCGCCTTCGATGCGCAGCTTGTGAACGGCGGCCTCGGTATCGGGCAGCCCGGAGAAATCGACCCGGATTGCCGCGCCGCGTGCCGCCGGCTGCGGGCGGGTGGCCAGCCGCAGGTATTCGACAGCCTCCGCGGCCTCGGCGAGATCTTCTTCCAACCGCGCGCGATCAGCGTGCGGCTCAATCTTTTCCAGTTCGCGCCTGCCGGCCGCGCTGAAGACGAAGCGGCCCAGCAGGCTGCGAAGAGACTCGAATTCGAGAACCTGGGAACTGGTTTTCAAAAGGGCACCCGATTACTTGTATTTTCCGCGTTCCCGGAATCCTTTTTCAATCACGGCCAGCGTGCCTTCGGTAATCCGCAGCTTTGGAAGATCGCGCCGCCGTACCCACTCCACGGCGCAAACATCGTCTCCCGGCCGCAAGGCCCCTCCGGTCACGCGGCAGACATAGTCGATCAGCACGTAGTGGTACTCCGTTACGCCGTTCCTGTCGCGCATGATGCGTTCGAAGATCTCGAGCACCCCTACCGGCTGAATTTCCAGGCCGGTTTCTTCCCGCACTTCGCGCCGCACGGCGTCCGCCAGCGATTCGCCGGTTTCCAGCGCGCCGCCAGGCAGCGACCACCAACCCTTCAGCGGCTCCTTGCCGCGTTGCGCCATCAGGATGCGGTCGCGCCTGAGAAGAATCGCGCCGACACCGATCAGCGGCCGCTTGGGATAGCGCCGGTCGTCCTCAGGCGGCATAGCGTTTCACTGATCCGCCTTAGGTTCCAGCCGCAGCCGGTATACGGCGCCGCGCGCGGTGATGTACAGCGATTTCCCATCCGCATCGCCGAACGCACAGTTGGAAGCCCGCTCGTGCATCTCGATGGTGTGAATCCAATGACCGTCCGCGCCGTAGACCGCGATTCCGTTCGCCACGATCCAGAGATCGCCCTTCTCGTCCACGCGGAGCCCGTTCGGCACGCCATCGATTCCCGAGATCAGCATCCGCTCGTTGGATGTGTCTCCGGCGTGGTCCACGTCGTAGGCGCGCACGCTGCGCTCGTCGGTGTTCACCACGTACAGGTCGCGGCCGTTGGGCGAAAGGGCGATGCCGTTGGGCCGGCCGATCGGCTTCGACACCAGCTTCATCGGCCCCTTGGGCGGGATGTGATAGACGCCGTAGAAATCCAGCTCACGGTGGTCTGATTGCTCGCCGAATGCCGGATCGGTGAAGTACACGTGGTCGTTCCGGCTCACCACCAGATCGTTCGGGGCGTTGAGCCTTTTGCCCTCCCATCGCTCCGCCAGCACCTCGATACGCCCGTCTTTCTCTGTGCGCGTCACTCGGCGCGAATGAGTCTCGCAGGTGTAGAGGCGGCCCTGGCTGTCGAAGGCGTTGCCGCTGGGACCGTGAGCTTCCTCGCGGAAAACCTCCGGCTCGTGGCCGGGTACCCACTTCATGAGCTTGTCGGCGGGCGTATCGCTAAAGATGAGGAAACCATCCTTGGACCACGCCGGACCTTCGGTGAACGTGAATCCCTTGCTGACCATTTGCATGGAGAGCTTCGAGAAGTCCTGAGCGTGGAGCGCGACACAGAGCACACCGGCGGCGAGGCAAGTCTGCAAAGCGCGGATCATCTAGCCGCGTCTCTTGACCTCGATGTTATTCACCACCGATTTGACGCCCTTGACCCGCTTAGCGAGCTTCGTGGCCTTGTCTTTCTGGCTTTGCGTGTCTACCTGGCCATTCAAGGTGACCACGCCCAGCTTCACATCCACTTTAAGGGCGCCGCCTTTCACATCGGGGTCGTTGGCCAGCTTGAGACGAACCTGGTCGTTGATCAGGTCGTCGGGGATCGACTTCGCAGCGGCCAGGCAAACGCCGGCCACGAGCCAGAGCGCCAACAGCGACACACAGATTCTACGTGTCATCTTCAACGGCCATTGTACGCCAGTCCAGCGCGTTGAGGAAGGCAGCCTGCTCGCGCCATCCGGGCTGCACGCGAACGTGCAGATCGAGGTAGATCCTCACTCCGAACAGGCGCTCCATTTCCTGGCGCGCCAGCGTGCCGATCTTTTTGAGCGTGGCGCCCTTGGCGCCGATCACGATGGTTTTCTGCCCGGGCCGCTCTACGCGAATCGTAGCGTAGATCCGCGTCAGATTGGGAGTCTCTTCCCACCGGTCCACCACTACCGCGACTGAATGGGGCACCTCCTGCCGGGTGGCTGCCAGCACCTTCTCGCGAACCAGTTCCGCAGCCAGAAAACGCTCGGGCTGATCGGTGATGTGGTCTTCCGGGAAGTACGCCGGCCCTTCCGGCAGGTGCGCCAGAATCACGGTGCGCAACTCATCCAGGCCCCGGCCTTTGATCGCCGAGACCGGGACGTAGTCGGCGAAATCGTAAATTGCCTTGTACCGCTCGATGAGCGGCAGCAGCCGGGCCTTCTCGCGGAGAAGATCCACTTTGTTCAGCACCAGCACCACCGGAGTCCCGGTCTTGCGTACCAGGGCGACGGCTTGCTCGTCTTCCACGCTGAAAGGCCGGGCTGCGTCCACCAGAAACAACAACAGGTCGCGTTCTTCCAAAGACGCGCGGACCGTATCCATCAGGCGCTTGTTGAGAGGCGAATCGGCCTTGTGGATGCCAGGCGTGTCGACGAAGATGATCTGTGCATGAGGCAGCGTCACCACACCCTGGATGGACGTGCGCGTGGTCTGCGGCTTGTCGGCGACGATCGCCACCTTCTGCCCCACCAGCGCGTTCAGAAGCGTGGACTTCCCGGAATTCGGCCGTCCCACCAGTGAGACGAAGCCGGATTTGAACGGCTCACTCATGGGCAACCGCTTGTGACTTGCCGATGCGCACCTGCTCGACTCTCAGCTCGTCGGAGGCCAATACCTCGATGCGAATGCCGTCGCGGTCCACCGCTTCGCCCGGCCGCGGCACCCGTCCGAGCCACTCGCTGACCAGGCCGCCCACCGTGGTGGACTCGATTTCCTCCTCGCGGTGGAACGATTGGAACAGGTCGGCCACACGGTCGAGGTCGAAGCTGCCGGAGACGATGTAGCCGCCGTGACCGTCTTCGGTGATGTCGCTATCGGGTTCGTGTTCGTCGCGGATCTCGCCGATGATGACCTCCAGCAGGTCCTCCATGGTGGCCAGCCCGGCGGTGTTGCCGTACTCGTCCACCACGATCACCATGTGGGTGTTCTCCTGCTGCATCTGGCGCATCAGGTCGTTCACCGGCTTGGTCTCGGGGACGAACTTGATGGTGCGGAGCAGTTCCCGCACGGTGCGGGCCGCGCGCTGTTCCTCCTCCAGCTCGAACATGTCGCGCACGTGGACGAAACCGATGATCCGATCGATGTTCTCTTCGTACACTGGTATCCGCGAGTATTGCTCGTTGATGACGAGCTGCCGCAGTTGCTCGAGAGTAGAATCCGCCGAGATCGCTACGATGCTAGGCCGAGGGGTCATCACCTCGCGCACCACTTTGTCGCCGAACTCGACCACGGATTGGATCAGCTTGCGGTCTTCTTCTTCGATCAGGCCTTCTTCAGTGCCGGCGGAGATGAGCGCATCAATGTTTTCGGCGGGCGTCGGCTCTTCGACCTTGGCCGGGGTGTCGTTGGCGAGATCCATGAGCGATTGAAAGAAGCCCAGCAGCGCCACAAACGGGTGCGTTACCCACGCCAGGCCCCGCAGGAATGGCACGAGCGGCACAACCCATTTGGCCGAGGTGCGCCGGTAGAGAAGCTGCGGCGCCAGGTACGAAGCTCCAATCATGACCAGCCAGACGGCCAGCGCAGCTTGCCAGAACGTCGCAGCGTGCCACGGCTCGCCATCGGCGGCCCACGCCAGGCAAAAGACGCCGAGCAGCACCAGCAGCGAATGCTTAATGACCGAGAATGTCCCCGCGCCGTCTTCGGTTTTCAGGCCGACGCGGTCTTCCAGCGTCTCTTTAAAGAACTTGAGAGCGGGCAGGTCGCGCGGGCGCAGCCGCATGCTTTCGAGATACAACAATTGCACGAAGGTAACGAGGGCCAGCAGGGGAATCGCCAGCAGCGTGACCGTGACAATCGCGATCATCATGGCCGCACCCGTTCGATCAGTCCGTCGGGGAGACCGAATCGCGCGCGCCAGCGTTTTTCCGCGCGCGCCATGCGGCCGGCGTCGGTTTCGTGATCTAAGCCTGTCAGGTGCAGCAGGCCGTGCAGCATGAGGACCTGGAGTTCCTGCTCGAGGCTGTGGCCGAACTGGCGGGCTTGTGCGCGGGCGCGCGGCAGGGAGATGGCGATGTCGCCGAGGCACCCGCCTCCGCTCACTAACGTTCGCGGCACAGAGGATGCCGGGAAGGAGAGGACGTCGGTGGCGTGGTCTTTTCCGCGGAAGTCGCGGTTCAATCGGCGCAGCGCGGTGTCGTTGGTGATCAGGCAATCGAACGAGCGGCCCCGGGCGACTTCGGCTTGAAGCCGCCGCGCGAACTGCTGCACCGCGCGGCGGCGGAAACCCGGTGGCACGCGGCGGAACGTAACGGTACTGCCTTGTGGTGAGGACATACCGCGGCTCAGGCCTGTGGAGCGTCTTCGGACGACGGCGGCTCCGGCTCGCCGAGCTTCAGGGTGAGTTGCCGCGCCGTGCCGATGGTTTCAGAATAGCGCTCGTAGGCTTTCACGATGCGCTGCACCAGCGTGTGACGAACCACGTCGCGCTCGTCGAATTGCACGAAGCTGATGCCTTCCACGCCCTTCAGCACTTCCACTGCGTGCAGCAGCCCGCTGAGCCGGCCGGTCGGGAGGTCGATCTGCGTCACGTCGCCGTTCACCACCATCTTCGAGTTGAAGCCCTGGCGCGTGATCACCATCTTCATCTGCTCCTGCGTGCTGTTCTGCGCTTCGTCCAGGATGATGAAGCTGTCGTTGAGCGTGCGCCCGCGCATGAAGGCGATGGGCGCCACCTCAATCACGTTCCGCTCCAGCAGTTTCTCCACGCGATCGCTGTCCAGCATATCGTACAGAGCGTCGTAGAGAGGCCGCAGGTAAGGGTCCACTTTTTCCTGCAAAGTACCGGGCAGAAAGCCCAGGCGCTCGCCGGCTTCCACGGCGGGGCGGGTCAGGATGATGCGCGCCACCTGCTTGCTCATCAGCGCCGAGACCGCCATCGCCACCGCCAGGTAAGTCTTGCCTGTGCCCGCGGGGCCGATGCCGAAGACCAGGTCGTTGCGCTCGATCGCCTCCAGGTACCGGCGCTGGTTGACGGATTTCGGCGCCAGAATTTTCTTGCCGAAGTTGCGCTGTTTGCCGCTGGTCACCAGAGCGCGGAGAGAGACTTCCGGATCGCTGGTCACCACGCGCAGGTAGCTGTTGAGATCTCCGTTGTTGAAGACGTGGCCTTCGCGCACCAGCGCGTTGTAGTCTTCCAGGATGCTCTCCGCGCGGGAGACGCTGTCCGGTTCGCCTTCGATTTCGAGATTGTTGTCGACCAGTTGGGTATGGACGCTCAGTCCGGATTCGAATAGCCGGATGTTCTCATCGCGGGTGCCAAAGAGGCTCTCCACGCCTCGGCTGATGCGCACACTAGCTTTCATCGAGTGGGTGCTGGGTACCTCCAAGCTGGGAAAAAACGGGACAGGAAGATGCGTTCAGATGGAAGCGGCTCGTAGCTTCGACAACCCGCTTGCGCGGGCGGCTGAAAACCATCTGGGTCTATTATAGCAGCGCCTGCTAGTCCGAGGCCGGCTGACAACGGAGGCGCTACAGCGGATGGTTTTGGCTGTAGCGGTAGGCCGACATCCGGGGGACTGTGGGGTGAGGAACGAAGCCAATCCCGTTTTCGGGCACTGGCGTGACAGCGCTTGGGGCCGGTGGATGTTGCTGACTACATTGGCGGAACCGGGCGTTGGCGGGAGTAGAAGGAATGAAGCCAATCCCAGATTCGGACACGCGGTGGCGGGGCCGCGACCAAGGCGGCCGCGAGGAGGGGTCGCGGTTAAGCGGGCATGCATGAATTGTCAAAGACCGACGGGGCGAGGTCGAGAGGAACGGGATCAGATCTTGGGAGGGCGAGGCTACTTCCTGCTTGAATTGTAGCAAACGCAGGGAGCAAGGGATTTCCTGTAAGTGCGTGGAACGAATCGAGAAATAAAGTCTGACGCGGAAGGAGCGGAGGAGGATCAATTCAAGGCCGGGCGCTTATCCTTTCGCGAGTATGGCTCACTTTGGCTCAGAATTTATAACCGAACGTCAGCGTGAGCACCGGGTAATACTTGAAAACCGAAAGGCTGTTGTTGATTTTGGTCTGCTCCGATTGCACGTTGGCCTGGATCGAAGGAGTGGTCGCGGCGTTCTGGCAGTTGGCGCCGGGAGTGGGCGTGCAGGCTCCCCCCGCCAGATTCAAAGCCGCGCTGGGCGATCCCTGGAACACTACTCCCAGATCGAAGCCGACCGTGAAATGCCTGGTGCTGCGCGGGAGCAGGTTGCCGAAACCTATCAGAACCATCGGAGAGACTTTCCTTGCAGTAATCGCGCCCGTGCCCGTGAGCGGGTTTCCCGCCTGGCCGTAGTAAGTCACGCCGCCCAGCGTGAAAGACTTTCCTGCGGGCGCGGAGGCGTTCCCGCTTCCTTTGTTACCGTCGTAGATCATCACACCGGGACTGACGTGGAAGCCGCCACCGATGTACTGGTCATAGAGGATCTCCGCGGAGCGGAGGCTGAGCGATCCATCATACGCCACGCCGTCTTTGTTAAAGGTGGCGTTGTAGCTGAAATCGTTAAAGGCGAAGCGCACGTTCGACTTCCTCGTCACCGCCGTCGCCGCTTGAATGGTCGCTCCCAGCGTCCCGGCGCCTACCGCCAGGCCGAAACGCGGCAGTCTGTCGCTCGGCCTCGGGCTTGGGCTGGGACTTGGGCTGCCGGAAGGCGCGCCCGTCCCGGATGCGGAATCGGCAGTGTCGCTAAACTGACCAAAACAGGCGGTGGGCAGCAACACGCTGCCAAGGCAGAAGACGAACGATGTGGTAATGCGAGATGGGGATCTCACTCTACATGCTCCCGTCAGACAATTTTGGAATGGGTGCTTGGGGTACCGGATTAGTGTACACCCTGGACCGGGCTCTCTGTCTACTGTTCTAGTACCGGCGCCGGTACCAGAACTCTCTCGGCCATGGCGGATTTCAACTGTTCGATTCCCAGGCCAGTCACGCTCGATATTTCGAAAAAGGCCAGGCCGCGCTGTGCCGCCAGATCGCGCAGTGCAGCCACGCGTGCCGGGTCTTGCGCGGCATCCATCTTCGTAGCCACCACGATCATCGGTTTCCTGACGAGGTCCTCGCTGAAGCTCGCGAGTTCCGTCATCACGGTTTCGAAGTCCCGGACCGGGTCGCGTCCGCTGGCTTCGGAGACATCCACCAGGTGCGCCAGCAGCCGCGTACGCTCGATGTGCCGCAGAAACTGGATGCCCAGCCCGTGGCCCAGGTGTGCGCCGTCGATCAACCCGGGAATATCGGCCACCACAAAGCTGCGGAAATCCGCGAACTGCACAACACCGAGGTTCGGTTCCAGGGTAGTGAAAGGGTATGCCGCGATTTTGGGGCGCGCGGCCGAGATGCGGGAAATGAGAGTGGACTTGCCGGCGTTGGGAAAGCCCACCAAGCCCACGTCGGCGAGCAGCTTCAACTCCAGGCGAATCCGTCTCTCTTCGCCCGGATGCCCTGGCTCGTGTTCGGTGGGCGCCTGGTGGGTGGAGGTGGCAAAGCGTGCATTACCGCGGCCGCCGCGGCCGCCCCGCGCGATGGTGAATCGCTGTCCGGGCGCGGTGAAATCGTAGAGCCTCTCGCCCGTTGATTCGTCGTAGACGATAGTGCCGACTGGCACGTCCACGTCGATCGACCGGCCGTCCGCGCCGGTCTTGTTGCTGCCTTCGCCGTGCCGTCCGCGTTCGGCTTTGTGCTCAGGATTGAATCGGAACTTGAGCAGCGTGTTCTCGTGCTCGTCGGCCACTAACACCACGTCGCCGCCGCGTCCTCCATCGCCGCCGCTCGGCCCCCCGCGGGGGACGTACTTCTCCCTTCGGAAGGCCATACACCCGTTGCCGCCGTCACCGGCCTTCACCAGGATGCTGACTTCGTCGATGAACATGATGGCGCCGGCGGTCTTGGCTGCCGGTGCGCGTGCGTGGCTACGCGACTTCGTGGATGCTGACGAATTTGCCCATCCGCCCGCGGTCTTTGAATTCCACCGTGCCGGTGACTTTGGCGAACAGCGTGTCGTCCTTGCCCCAGCCAACATTGAGGCCCGGCTTGATCCGGGTTCCGCGCTGCCGCACGATGACCGATCCGCCTGGAACGAGTTGTCCGCCGAAGACCTTCACTCCGAGCCGCTGGGCGTTGGAATCGCGCCCGTTTCGCGAACTGCCTAATCCTTTTTTATGAGCCATACGTCACCTATGCCACGATGTCGCCGACCTTCACTTCGGTAAAGGACTGGCGGTGCCCGATGGTTCTCTTGTATTGCTTCTTGCGCTTGAATTTGAAAACCACGACCTTGTCGCCCCGGCCACTGCCCAGGATGGTTGCCTTCACGGCGCCTCCGGTCAACAGTTCGCCACCGTCGTTGAAAGCCGCCTTAACGGGCAATTCGATTTCCGAACCGACGTCGCCCTCCAACTTCTCCACGCGGATGACATCACCGGGAGAGACGCGGTACTGTTTTCCGCCTGTTTCAAGAATTGCATGCATACGTACCTCTTCTTTGGGAGCCGGAACACACGGGGTGCGTCGGAACGGCTGGAGTAAACGTTTAGTTTACTACAGGCCGGCCCGAGGATTCAAATGCGTTCTTCGCGCTATTAGCGCTAGACGCTTTGACACTGCGGCCTGACGGGACTCTATGACAATCCCACCGGCTGTCCCGCCAGTTCCGTGGCGTCGGACGCCGCGCCGGCTGCCGGAAACTTGATGGTGAACCGCGTCCCCCTGGCCGGCGCGCTGTCGACCTCGATGTTTCCGTCATGCGCCTTCACGATCCACGCCACGAAACTCAGGCCCAGCCCGAGCCCCTGGTCCGGTCCCGGGGCAGTGCCCGAGCCGGGAACGCGATAGAAGCGGTCGAAAATATGCGGCAGGTGCTCCGTGGCGATGCCTCGGCCTGTGTCCTCGACGAGAATCTCCACGTTTTCGGCCGAGGCGTGAAGCCGCAGACGCACGCGGCCTCCTTCCGGCGTGAACTTGATGGCGTTGGAAAGCAGGTTGGTGATCATGCGCTCGAGTTGCACGCGGTCGCCTTCGATGAAGCACTCCGGGGGCAAATCCGCCGTGAGCCGGACTCCCGCGGCTTCGGCCGGAATCTGAAACTGGTCCACCAGGTCCAAGGCCACATCCGCCAGGTTCAACCGGGCCTTCTGCAGAACGAGTTGGCCCGATTCGGCTTGGGAAAGCAGCAACAGGGCGCGCACGATTTGCGACAGGCGGTCAATATCCTGCAGTGCGTTGAACATGGCTTCGCGATACTGCTCGGTCGTCTGAGCGGTGAACAGCGCCACCTCGAGCTGGCCGCGAATGGCGGTGATGGGGGTGCGCAGCTCGTGGGAGACATCGCCGGAGAACTGCTTCATCTGCTGGAACGACGATTCCAGCCGCTCGATCATCCGGTTGAACGTGAGAATCAGGTAGTCCAGCTCATCGCCCGCCTCGCGGGTGGGTATGCGAAGGCTCAGATTGGAACCGGAAATCCGCTGCGCGGCTTGCGCCACGTCTTTCACGGGAGTGAGGACCCGCCCGGCCATGAACCAGCCGAGCACACCGCCCAGAACCAAGGCGCCCGGAATCACTCCCACAAAGATCCACGTGAATCCGTTCAGGATCTTGCTATACTGCGCCAGCGGCATTCCCAGGGACACATAGTAAGGGTGATGATGGGCCTGGTCCCAGACCACGCCGGAGCGGATCAGGAACTGCTCGCCGTTGGAATCCCAGCGCGTGTCCCAAAACTCTTCCGGCTTGACGGCGGCCTTCGCCACGCGGGACTGAATGGTCGCCGGCGAATCGAAAATGTCCTTATAGAAATCCGTGTACGCCGGCTGGTCATCTCCATCCAGGATCACTTTGCCGTCGGCCGCCGCCACCAGGTAAATCTTCTTGATGTCGAGGACGATGGTGGTCTCGTCGGAGTCGTCCTTGTCGTAGTACCAAAACGCCTGTTCATCCGGATCCATCTCGTGTTTCTTCTCGATCCGGAGATAGCCCTTCATGGCGGCCCATTGCTCTTTGAGCGTATCCTGTTCGTCCTTAACCAGCGTGTGCCGCAACTGGTTATGAAACAGGAAGGACACGCCGATCAGCAGCACGGCGAAAAACAGGGCGTAGCTGGCGGTCAGGCGGAACCGCAGCCCGCGGCCGACACGGCGGAGGTCGCGTTTCCAGGCCACGATTACACCTGCCGCTCGGAGATTTGCTCGGCGGGCTTTTCGGGCACTTCGATCATGTACCCGATGCCCCGCACGGTTTGAATCAGCTTCTGCGGGAAGCGGTCGTCGATCTTGCTTCGCAGGTGGCGAATGTAGACGTCCACGATATTTGTGAGGCCGTCGTAGTCCATGTCCCACACGTGCTCCACGATCATGGTGCGGCTTAGCGGACGCCCGCGGTTGCGCATCATGTACTCGAGGATGCCGAACTCCTTGGGCGCCAGATCGATGGTCTCGGATCCGCGCAGCACCTTGCGGCGGATGCAGTCGAGGGTCAGGTCGGCCACCTGCAGCTTTTCGGGAGTTGGCTGGCCGCGCCGCAACAGCGCGCGCACGCGCGCCAGCAGCTCGACGAAAGCGAATGGCTTCACCAGAAAATCGTCCGCACCCTGTTCCAGGCCCTTCACGCGGTCGTCCAGCCCGCCGCGCGCGCTCAGAATCAGAACCGGCGGCCCCAACTTGCGGTTGCGGATCTTTTCCAGCACATGCAGGCCGTCCATGTCGGGCAGCATGAGGTCCAGGATGACCAAGTCGTATTCGGTAGAGTGGAGGTGCTCAATCGCGTCTCCCCCGCTAGGCGCGGCATCCACCGCATAGCCGGCGCCCTGCAGGCCGCGGCAGAGGAAGTCCGCGATGCGTTTCTCGTCCTCCACCACCAGGATTCTCATGTTGTTATCAGCTTAGCGCAGCAGGGTTTGAGCCGGGCGGCATGGGCCGAAGTGGGTTGTCTGCCAGGACGGGCCCATGAATGTGGCTCCTTTCGGGCCGGCGATCCCGCGTTTTTTCAGCGCTGTCCGAGGTCCACGTGGGCCATTCCCGGGTGACAAAAGGCTCCTGGTCTCCGTCATACAGACGAAGGAGGGCGGCATTGCGTTTCCGCTCGCGAAGGGTTTGGGCTCAGGTGCGCATGGCGATGGCAGTTGGCCTGGCAAGTGCAGGCGGGCAGGCCGTACAGACGGCAAATGAGGGCTTCGATATTGCCTCAATCAAGCCGTCTAAGCCGGACGCGCGAGGGTATTCGATTCGTCCTTTTCCCGGGAGGCTGAGCGCGGAGAACGTGACGCTGAAATTGCTCATCAGCGAGGCATATCACGTCTTCGATTTCCAGGTTTCCGGCGGGCCCAAGTGGATCGATTCGGATCGGTATGACGTGGAAGCCAAGACCGGTGGCGATGTCATCCCCAGCGGACAGCAGCTAAGGGGGATGCTGCGGAAACTGCTGGAAGATCGGTTCGCTTTGAAAGTGCGCCAGGAAACGAAGGAAATGGCGGTGTTTGCGATGGTAACCGTGAAAGGCGGATCGAAGCTTCAGCCTTCGAAAGACCCTCAAGCACAAGTCATGTTCCGCGTGTTTCAACGACGGCAGATTACGGCCGCAAACGCTCCGCTGGAACACCTGACCGAGACATTGACATGGCTGCTCGGGCGGCCGGTTGTAGACCGGACGGGACTTCAGGGGTCGTTCGACTACAAATTGGAGTGGTCTCCGGATGAGGTGCAGATCCGGTCGACGGAGGCGCCAGTGGAGATCGCCGGCAACGCGTTGCCGTTGGACGGAGCGCTTCAACAGCAGTTGGGCTTGAAGTTAGTATCGCAGAAAGATCAAGTGGGCCTCATTGTGGTCGAAAGTGCGGAGAGACCGATCGTGAACTAGGCTGAAGATGCGACGGGACCAGGCAACCCAGGACTGGAGCGTTGACCGTGAGGCGGTGTTTGTCCGTTCACTTTTTGGTTCGGTTTGAACCTTTGCCAGGCAAGGAAGCGGAGTTTCGCGAAGAGTTGCTGCGGGTTCTCGCGCCTACGCGAGGTGAGCGCGGTTGTCTGGCTATCCGTGCATTCGAATCACTTCGGGCGCCGTTGATGTTCGCTATACATTCCGAGTGGGTGGATGAGGCTGCGTTTGAACTGCACAGCCGGTTGCCGCACACGGTCCGATTTCTTGAAGCGGCGGAGAAGTTGTTGACCCATGCGGTACAAGGCTTGAGATCGCGCGAAATCCATGGCGCCGAGTTGTGATATGCTCCGGCACGGCGAATGAGACTCTGGTCCTTGCATCCATCAGCACTTGACCGCGCGGGGCTGGTTGCCTTGTGGAGGGAAGGGTTGCTCGCCCAGAAGGTGGTCCTCGGGCAAACCAAGGGCTATCGGTTTCATCCCCAGCTACGGCGATTCCGGGCAAGTAAGAATCCGGTTGCATCGATCAGTACCTATCTGTGGGCCGTAGTTGATGAGGCCAGAGTGAGGGGGTACCGCTTCGACGCTTCAAAGATCGCGGAAAAGAAACGTAGGATTACAATGCCTGTGACCGACGGTCAACTGGAATTTGAAAAGAAGCACCTGAGCCGAAAGCTGCGGAGGCGCGACGCGGCGAAGCTAAGGGCGATGCGCGCAGCGATGCTCCGGCCTCACCCCATGCTGCGCGTCGTCAACGGGGGAATCGAGGATTGGGAGATTGTGTGATTCGGGACCGGAGGTCAAGGTCCGTAAACCTGCCTGGGAGCGAGATACGCGGGAAATCGATCGATCAGGGATTTGCGCACCGCGTAACAGTAGTGGCACTCATCGACGAAATCATCCGGCAGTTGGACGCCGTATTCCTTCGCGAGGGCGGCGGGGCCACCGGCACATAACGGGCCACAAACGGGATGACGGCGGGCGTTGTAGCCGCGAGCCAGAGCGGAGAGCGACGTCTCCCACATATTGCCCATGCTGAGACCCTGACAAACGTGGACGTTTCCGTAGCAATCGACGTGGACTCGGGAAGGCTGTTCCAGATCCTCGTGCGGGCAGGTGGTGAGTTCGTCGCGAGGGCGCCGCGGCAGCCCCACTGTGAGCCTCTCGGCGGCCCGTCCTTTGAACAGCACGGCTCCTCCCGTCACCGGTTGGCCCAAGCATTGCGGGTCTTCCTGGCAGGGCACGGGGGCTGGCGATTCGATAGAGATCGTACCGCACGGGATTCCCAGGTTGGTCGCAGCGGCTAAAGCCAGCTTGGCCGGGCTGCCTTCGGCGGTGCTCTGATGGAAGGCGTCATCGCTGATGCTGAGGTCCGCGAGCCCTATGTCCCGGATCGGTCTGAGCCAGATCTCGGCATCCTGAACGGAGGTGGCCCAGTAGCCGTTGGTGACGATTCCGGCCTGCAGACCCGAATCTGCAGCCATACGGAGGCCTTCCAGCAAGAGCGGATAGTATAAGAACGGTTCTCCGCCTTCGAAGTACACCGTCTCGATCGTGCCCAGTCGCTGAATCTCGCCGAAGGTGTCGCGGAGTTGCTGACAGGTGAAGGTGCCAGGCGCGTCCGGCGAACAATGCAGGAAGCAGTGGTCGCATTGATACGTGCACGAGTAGGTGAGCAGGAAGTGAACTCCATTGAGCATGGGTTTCTCCTGGCGCCCGGCCTGCTTCGCCGGCGGGAAGGGTCGTGGGCCTCTTTGATTATAGGGCGCGGACGCAGCGTGGCGCGCTGCGTATGGCGCGCAGGTGCGGGGCGGACTTAGACGCTGGCAGTGGAACCGGTCCGGGACAGCGCGAGCAGCTTGTCGTCGAACTCGAAGCCGGCGGTGCGCGGCCTATGGTTGCGCGTGTACCAGCGGTAGGTTTCTTTCAACCCCACCTCGAACGGCGTGGGCTTGAGCTTGAGCAGGCGCGCCACTTTGCCGATGTTCTCGGTGATAGGCGGCAGGTCGAAGTACTCGCCGAAATAGAACGGCTCCTCCGTCACACTGCCGCCGGCCTGCTGAATGGCATCGCGCGGGATGCGCACCAGCGTGGGCTCGACGTTGGCTACTCTCGCGAGCTTTTCGATCAACTCGACCTGGGTGAGGGGCTTGGGATCGCCGATATTGAAGGCTTCGCCTTCGGCGCGAGGCTCCTCCATGGCGCGAACCATGGCCTGAACGAGGTCGTTCACGTAAACAAATTGCATCAGCCGGTGGCCGTCGCCGGGGATGATGATAGGGCGCCCGGCGCGCAACCGGTCCCAGAAGAATTGTTCGCGATAAAACGGGTTACCAGGACCATAGACGAACGGTGGCCGGAAGGTGACGAGCGGCAGGCCGGTCTTTACGTGCATGCGGAACAGCCGCCGTTCCGTGGTGGCCTTGTGGCGGGTGTAGGGAATGGGGTGGTAGTCCGGCGCCAAGGGGTCGCTTTCCTTGTGGTTCAGGCCGTCGCCATAGGCGGCCACGCTCGACAGGAAAATGTAGCGGTTGAGGCGGTCGCCGCAGGCGCGCACCGTGGCTTCCACCTGTTCGGCGGTGGTGCCGCGTTCCCAGTCATAAACGTTGTCGAAAACAGCGTCGATGCGGCGTGTAGACAGGACTTCGCGCAAGGCGTCGGGGTCGTTGCGGTCCGCCATGAGGTTGTCGACCCGCCGTCCGAAATCGTGTTTTGGTTTGCGGTGCAGAACGGTTACTTCATGGCCCTTCCTGACCAATTCCTCAACTAGAGCCCGGCCGATGAAGAGGGTTCCCCCGATGACCAATACCTTCATATGCTCTTAAGACAATAAGACGCGGCGACGCAGAAGTCCAGTCCTGGGCGAGTTCCAGCGTCTACATCAAGATACAGCGGCTAGTCGTAATATTCCAGCCCCAAATGCGTGATGAGGTCCTCGCCCCGCATCCAGCGCAGCGTGTTCTTGAGCTTCATGAGCTGGATGAAGACGTCGTGTTCGGGATAGATTTCGGGTGCGTGCATGGGGGCTTTGAAATAGAACGACAGCCATTCCTGGATGCCGCGCATGCCGGCGCGCTGGGCGAGGTCCATGAACAAGACGATATCCAGCATCAGCGGCGCGGCCAGAATGGAATCGCGGCACAGGAAGTTGATCTTGATCTGCATGGGGTAGCCGAGCCACCCGAAGATGTCGATGTTGTCCCAGCCCTCCTTGGCGTCGCCGCGCGGCGGGTAGTACTCGATGCGGACCTTGTGATAGAAATCACGGTACAGGTCGGGATAAAGCTGGCCCTGCAAGATGTATTCGAGGGCGGACGATTTGCTGACCTCCTTGGAGCGGAAGGAGCCCGGATCATCGAGCACTTCGCCGTCGCGATTGCCGAGGATATTCGTGGAGAACCAGCCGTGCAGCCCCAGCATGCGCGACTTGAGACCCGGCGCGATGAGCGTCTTCATGAACGTCTGGCCGCTCTTGTAGTCCTTTCCGGCGATGGGTACGTTCATTGTGCGCGCGAGCTCGAGCAGGGCCGGCGTATCGGTGGTGAGGTGCGGCGCGCCGTTGGCGTATCCGATTCCCGACTTCAGCGCAGCATAGGCGTAGATCTGGCTGGGCGAGATTTCGGGATCGTTCTTTTGGAGGCCGCACTCGAAGTCCGTGAGAGTGGCGTGAACGGCGGCGGCCTGGTGGTAGACCTCTGTCGAACCACACCAGATCATGGTCATGCGGGCCACGCCGGTGCGCTGTTTGAAGCTGCGGATGTCGTCCATGACCCGTTCGGCGTAGTCCATTTTGGAGCCGCCGGTCATGACGTTGGGCCCGTTGAGACGCTTGACGAATTTCTGGTCGAAGACGGCCTTCATCGGCCTCACGGCCGAGAGCGGTTCCTTGAGCTGTTCGAGCAGAGGTATTTCCAGAACACCAGCTTTGACCGCGGCCTCGTAAGCGTTATCTTCGAAAATGTCCCAGCAGGCGACCTCGACATCTTCGATGGCGGCCAGCGGCACAAAATCCCTGATGGCGGGGCTGCGTCCCTCGGTGCGCTTCCCCAAGCGCACGGTACCGAGTTGGGTGAGCGACCCGACCGGTTTTCCCAGCCCCCGTTTGATAGCTTCCAGCCCGGCGATGAACGTCGTCGTCACCGCGCCCATGCCGGGCACGAGCACTCCCAGCTTTCCCTTGGCGGGCGCAATTTGGACGTTGTCTTTATTGGGCAAAATGCGGTCTCCTTTGGTCGAAATGTTATAATACCAACTCGATGCGGGAGCGCGCGACAGCCACACTGTCCACGATAATCGTCGACGATGAACAACTGGCGTGCGACGAACTTTCGTATTTGCTCAAAGAGTTTCCGGAGGTCGAAGTAGTTGCGACCGGTTCCAACGGATTGCGCGCGGTGGAACTGATCGAGCAACTGGAGCCGGATCTGGTTTTTCTGGACGTGCACATGCCGGGGCTGGATGGCATGGGCGTGGTGCGGCAATTGCGGGACAAAGGGATCGAACTTCCGCATGTCATATTTGTGACGGCGTATGACCAGTACGCGGTGGAAGCCTGGCGGGTGGAAGCCTTGGACTACCTGCTGAAACCGGTGGACAAGGGCCGGCTGGCGGAAAGTATTGAACGCGCGCGCCGCACGGTGCAGGACCGCAAAGCGCCGGAAGCCCGTATGGCGGCGCAGGCTCCGCCACCCGCGCCCCGCACAAAACTCGCGGTGCGGGCCAACAACCGGCACTTCATCGTGGACGCCAACGATGTAATCTACGCCACCATCGACAACGGCGTGATCACGATGGTGACCACCAACTTCGAAGGGCTCTCCAATTACCGCACCATCGAGGACCTGCAGGCCAACCTGGACCGCGAACAGTTCTGGCGCGTGCACCGGTCATACCTGGTGAACATCAACCGGATCAAAGAAGTGGTGCCGTGGTTCAAGTCGAGCTACCAGCTCCGCATGGACGACCGGAAGCACACGGAGATCCCGGTCAGCCGGGTGCAGACGCGGCGATTGCGGGAATTGTTCAAGCTATAAGGAATCTGTTGGCCGCGGATGAACGCGGATAGACGCAGATTTTCTTGACTTGATCCGTATTCATCTGCGTTTGTCTGCGGCCAGTATGATTGCGCTTATTCGTGGCTTTCGAACTTCACGACCAGGGAGATTCTGCGGTTCCTGGGGTTTTCCGGCTCTTTCGGGTTCATCAGCTTCTGGTCGGCGAATCCGCGCACCTCGACAACTTGTTGCGGACGCAACCCGTAGGCGTGGAGGAGACGGCGGGCAGCGTTGGCGCGGTCGGCGGAGAGCTCCCAATTGCCGTAGCCGCTGGAGGGAGCGGCGTTGCGGAACGGGCGAGCGTCGGTGTGGCCCTCGATGACCACGGCGTTGGGCATATGGCAGATTTCGGCGGCCAGCAACTCGAGGAGGCGTTCGCCGGCCGGCGTGGGGCTGGAACTGCCGGTGACGAAGAACAGGCCTTGTTCGGTTTCGAGCAGGTCGATCCTGAGTCCCTCGCCGGTGATGCTGAAACGGATGTTGTCGCGAACCTTTTGGAGGTCCGGGCTGCGGCGCAAGGCGTCTTCGAGTTGGCGGCGGAGGTCTTTAACCTTGTCGCGGTAGACCGCCGGGGCCGCGCCGGCGGCAGCGGAGCCGGCGCTTAGCTTGTGGGTATAGCCGAGGGGATCGTGGAAGTAGCCGCTGATGGAGGACTTCACCGCAGTAGAGCTGTTCATCATCCATAGCACGATGAAGAGCGCCATGAGAGCCGTCACAAAGTCGGCGTAGGCTACTTTCCACGCGCCGCCGCGCCGGGGCCGGAACGTTCGCCGCGTGCGTGGCACGGTGAGCAACGCGCGCCGGTCAGGCAGGCTGTGCTGGTTGGGCTGGCTCGGTTTGAAGCTCACCTTGGTAATCTCCCGACGGCTCAGGCGGTTTAGGCAGGGGTGGGATTCTGGCGTCGCGTCTGATGGTAGCCTCCATGGCGACAAACGACGGCCGCATTTCGATGGGAATCGACCGGCGTGCGTATTCCACAGCCAACAGCGGCGAGGCTCCGCGCGCGAAAGCGATGACGGCGATCCGCAACACCTGGAGGAACTGAGCCTGCGACTCGCTCAGGGTTTCCAGGCGCGAAGCAACCGGGCCCACGACTCCGTAGCACAGGAGGATGCCCAGGAAGGTGCCGACCAGGGCGGCGGCGACTTTCTGGCCGACCGTTTCCGGCGATGCGCCGATGGCCTCCATGGTAATGACCACGCCCAGCACCGCGGCCACGATGCCGAGCCCGGGGAGCGAATCGGCGATCGAACTAAGGGCCGTGACGGGTTCGTGGCTGCCCCGCCGCTGCACATCGATATCCAGGTCCATCAACTGATCGAGCTCGTGCGGGGTGGTGACACCGATGACGAGCATGCGGAGGGAATCGCAAATGAACTCGCGGGCGTCCTGGTCGCGAAGGAACGAGGGATAGCGGGAGAAGATGGGGCTTTTGGCCGGATTCTCGACGTCCGGTTCCAGGGCCACAATGCCGGCGCGCTGGACAAAGCCGAAGACTTCGTAGAGCATGCGCAGGTGGAGCAGCAGCGACTGGCGGGTGTGCACGGGCGAGCAGAAGACCGAGCGTGCGCCGTGGAGCATTCTCCGAATCAGGGCCGGCGGGTTGGCCACCAGGACGATGCCAGCGCCCGCGCCCACCACAATCAGGAGTTCCGCCGGCTGCAATAGAACCCAGGGGTTCCCGCGTTCCATCAGAAAACCCCCGAAAACGGCCAGGAAAACTGCCGCAACACCGAGGATGGCGAGCATAGTAGCGAAGTTTGTCGGAGGCTGAAACCTCCAGTTCCCTTATCGGCCGGTTTCGCCGGGATTTGAGGACGGCGATCCCAGCCTATCGCTGGAATAGAATCGCGCCCATATCCCCGAACTCTCCCAGGCTCCGACTGTGCCAATCCACCAATTCCGGCCGCGCGGCGAACCATTTGCGCCAGTAGCGGACGTTGCCGGCGCCGCCGTACAGCACGAACCGGCCACAATCGGACAACCGGTCATGCAACAGGCTCACGGCGTAGAGTTCGGCTTCCGGAGAAGTTTCGTTGGGGAAGAGATAGGGGTGGCCGGCCACCGGGTAGACTGGGAGGTGGGCGTACAAGAATCCGGGGAGCGGATAATCCGGCCGCCATACGGGCCAGCGCGCCTCGACAAACGGGCTGGGGCAGACCAGCGGCAGGCCGGGGCCCAGCCGCAGTTGGTTGACGGCGCGGGCTGCCGAGCGCCAGTCGGAGTTGTCATGCTGCGGCCACAGGGTGGTCCATTGCGCCCGAATGAGCAGCACTCCCAAGCCCAGGCCCAGGGCCGCGTGTTTCCAGCGGTTCTGGGGTATGAACCGCGCCGCGACAGCGACCGCGGCCAGCGCCACTCCCGGCAACATCAGGGAAAGATAGCGCTGCACGAACACGCTGTTGCCCGACAGCCACGAGAAGCCGTACAGGCACAGCGGCTGGCTTAACCACCAGCCGAGAATCAAGACGGTCGAAGACAACGAAAGGCGAAACGGGTCGGGTTTCCAGCGCAGCATCCGGCCGAGCAGCCAGGCACCTCCGCCACAGATCAACAGGAGCCGCAATTGGAACGAATTGAAGAATACGCGAAGGGAAGGGGGTTCGGCGATCACGTGAGCCTGCGCTTCGCCGACCAGGCGCAGCGTGTGGAGAAGCACCGGCACCAAGGCACCGCCCAGCAGAGTGAACACCACAGCCGCGCGCGCCGGGCTCACCGGGGTATCGCGGCGAACAAATCGCACCACAGCGTAAAGGGCCACGGCACCGTAGAAGGGCCAGTAAACCAGGTGAACCCACCACAGAAGGCCGGCTGAGGCGGCGAATAACAGCCCGTCCAGCCAACGCGCGTGATCCAGCCAACGGACCAAGAACCATGCTGCTGCTGCTGCCACCGCCATCCCCAGCGCGTAAGGCCGGGCATCGGCTGCGTGATAGTCGATACCGCCGAGAGCGAAGCAGGCGAAAGCGGTCAGCCATCCGGTCTGGGGATGAATCAGGCGGGCCGCCAGCCGTGCAACCAGGAATACCGCTAGCCCCATGGCCAGAACAGAAGGCAACCGGTAGCCGATTTCGGAGAAGCCGAACACGCGCTGTATGAGCGCCGGCAACCAATAGTAGAGCGACGCCGGAACCTGGGGCGCAACCGCCAGCGAAGGATGCCCGCCGCCCTGCCGCACGACGAAGACCGTCACCATCTCGTCCACCCAGAGGCTCGACGGCAGCGGCATCAGCCACAAGCGGGCGACGAGAAGCGCCAGCACGGCCCACAACAGCCCGTTGCCTTGCAGTGCGGATTTCAAAACGCAGTGTATCGCGCCTCGTTGCAAACTTTCCGGCTCCCCCGTCGTATATTCCGGTATGCCGGCATTTTGGTTCGATATTCGCTTCGGTCTGCGGGTCTTGCGCCGCAGCCCCGGTTTCTCCGCCCTCGCTATTCTGACGCTGGCGTTGGGCATCGGCGCCAACACCGCCATATTCGGTGTGTTCAACGGCGTGCTTCTGCGCCCGCTGGCTTTCCGCGAACCGGAGCGGCTGGTTGCTTTGCAGGAAAACGTTTCGGGGGACCGCCAGATCGCTCCCAGCCTTCCGGTGAACGCCTGGCATTTTAACGAATGGCGCAGGAACCAGCGTTCGTTTGAGCAGATGGCGCTCTTGTACGAGTACAGCGTCAGCCTAACGTCGGATGGCGAACCCGAAAGACTTCCAATTGGCCGCGTTTCCTCCAGCCTCTTTCCCATGCTCGGGGTGCGCCCACAGATCGGCCGGACTTTTATGGAGCAGGAGGACCAGCCTGGCCACGACAACGTAGTGGTCCTCGGGCACCATCTTTGGGAGACGCGTTTTCACGGCGACCCAGCCATTGTGGGGCGCAGCATCATTCTGGACGGAGTGCCTTATGACGTGGTGGGAGTATTGCCCGACGGTCTCGAGATACCCAAGCCCAGCCAATTATATTCCCTGGCCTTTCCCGACACGTATCCGGAATTGTGGAAACCCTTCGCGGTGCGCGATCAGGAACTCTCGCCCATGGGCGACTTCAATTACGGATCGATTGCCCGCCTCAAGCCCGGCGTCTCGTTATCCGCAGCGGCCGCCGACCTGAGCGTGATTCAAGCTGCAATCCGCCGCGCCGTTCAGACCAAAGAGGAGCTGCGCGCTCAGGTCACACCCTTGCAAGAACAGATCACGGGCCGCACACGGCAGAGCCTGGTGTTATTGCTGGCAGCAGTCGGCGCGGTGCTGCTGATCGTGTGCGTAAACGTCGCCAACCTGTTGCTGGCGCGGGCCGCGGCCCGGCGCCGTGAGTTGGCCATCCGCGCCGCCATCGGCGCCGGCCTGAGCCGTCTGGTCCGCCAGATGCTCACGGAAAGCCTGCTGCTGTCCGCGATCGGCGGAGCGCTCGGAGTGGTTTTTGCCCGTTGGGCTTTGGCCGCGATCGTACACTCCGCGCCGGTTGACATCCCCCGCCTCCAGCAGGCCGGGATGGACTCCGGTGTGCTCGCGTTCGCTCTGGCCCTCGCTGTGGGCAGCGGCCTGTTTTTCGGCATCCTGCCAGCTTGGCGTATCGCGCGGAGCGATTCCCAGGATGCTCTCAAGTCAAGCGGCCGCGCGGTTACGGAAGGGCGCCGCGGCGTGGGGCTGCGCCGCCTTCTGATCGCCAGCGAAGTGGCCCTCAGCACGATATGCCTGGTGGTGGCTGGTCTGCTGCTCCACAGCTTCGTGCGGCTGACTCACGTCGACAAAGGCTTCCGCACCGACCATGCAATCAGTGTTTCGCTGGGCCTTCCGCTGGCGCGCTATCCCGACACCAACCATAGGGCCCAGTTCTTCCGTAGTCTCCTGGACCGCACAGGTGCATTGCCGGGCGTAGAGGCTGCCGGCATCACGAACCGCATGCTCCTGTCCGGACAAGGAAGCGACAACGTGATGGTGGTGGAAGGCTCCAGCGCGCCACCGGAGGAGTGGCCGATTGTCGACTACCGCTGCATTAGTCCGGGCTTCTTCCGCGCGGTGGGCATTCCCCTTGTGGCCGGCCGCATCTTCGACGAAACCGATCGCGATCGTCGGGTCGCGGTGATCTCGGCTCAAACCGCCTGGAAGCTGTGGCCCAGCGCAAACGCACTTGGGAAACGCTTCCACCTGGGCGGGCCGGGACAGCCTCTCATCGAAGTAGTCGGGATCTCCGGCGATGTCCGCGGCGTTAGTTTGCAGAGACCTCCCAATCTCACGGTGTACCTTCCTTACTGGCAGCGCGACCGGCAGGACATGGCCCTGATCGTGCACACGGCAATGGATCCGGCCACAATTGCAAGTGCCCTGCGAACCGAGATCCGGCTCCTCGATGCGCAGTTGCCCGTCCCGCGCTTCCGCACCATGGACCAGGTAGTGGACGAGTCCGTGGCGCAGCGGCATTTTCAGCTTAACTTGGTACTGCTGTTCGCCTGCGCGGCGCTGCTACTGGCGGCCATGGGCGTCTACGGCGTGGTGTCGCAGACGGTGATTCAGCGAACCGGCGAGATCGGCATCCGCATGGCGCTCGGCGCGACGCGGCAGAGTGTGTGGGGCATGGTAGTGCGCCAGGGATTGGCGCCGGTTGTCGGCGGGCTCGCCGTTGGGCTGGGCGCGGCTGTGGCTGCTGCGCGGCTGGTTAGCGACATGCTGTTTGGGGTACTGGCAACCGATTCGTTGACCTTTGCCGCTGTTGCCGTGGTTTTGCTGTCCGCGGCAGGAGCTGCCTGTTATGTGCCGGCCCGGCGTGCGACGCGCGTAGATCCGCTGGTGGCGCTGAGGTATGAATGAATAACGCTGTTCAGATCGTTGACCGACGCCTCGAAGGGATCGGCCAGCCACTTACACCGAGATCAGCGGCTTGCCCAACAACTCCCAGCGTGGCTCGATTCCCAAGCCTGGCTGTGAGGACGCCGCCATGCGGCCGTCCTTTCTTTGAGGAGCGCCCGACGCATCGCTAACGGTCACGTAGCTGTTGAAGTCGGTTGCCGTGAAGAGATAGTTGGGAGGCGTGCTATGCGCCAGGTGGGCGATGGCAGCGGTGATGATGTCACCACCCCAGGTATCTTCGATCGTCAGCGCGATGCCGAGAGAGACGCAAAGGTCGCGAATCTGGCGTGCCTTGGTCAATCCGCCGACTTTGGAGATCTTCAGGTTGATGATGTCCATGGCTTGATCGCGTGCGCCCTCCACAACCATGCCCAGGCTGTCTACTACCTCGTCGAGAATGAAGGGCCGGTTGGTGTGGCGGCGGACCACCAGGCACTCCTGGTAGGAGGCGCACGGCTGCTCGATGTAGACGTCCACGTCCCGAACGGCGTCCGCGACCCTCAAGGCCTGGTGCTGCGTCCAGCCGGTATTGGCGTCGGCGATCAGCACATCGCCGCGCTGCAGCCTGGCCGCCACCTGGCGGATGCGCTCGATATCCGTTTCCGGGTCGCCACCGACCTTGAGCTGGAACTTGGTGTACCCTTCGGATCGGTATAGCGCCACCTTTTCCGCCATCTGCGCCGGGCCTTCCTGTGAGATCGCGCGGTACAGCGGGAAGGTCTCTCCGTACCGCCCGCCGAAGAGGGTCACCAACGGCAGCCCCGATACTTTGCCGAGGATGTCCCAACAGGCCATGTCCAGCGCCGATTTCACATACGGATGTCCCTTCAGCGCCGCATCCATGCGCGCGTTCAGCAGGCCGAGCTCGGTGCCTTCCGCGCCGATCAACTGTGGCGCAAGCGTCGCGATCCCGGTGCGCGCCCCTTCGGCATAAGCCGGCAAGTAGGCCGGCCCAAGTGGACAGACTTCCCCGTAGCCGGTGACGCCGGTGTCAGTATGCACAGCGACGACGGTCGCGTCGAAAACTTCGACCGAGTTTCCACCCGACCACTTATAGCTGCCCTCATGCAAGGGCAGATCCACCTGGTAGGCTGCGATTTCTGTAATCTTCGGCATGTCTATTCCGCTATCCTCACCAGCACTTTTCCCATGGGCCCCTGCGCCAGCCGCGCGAAAGCCGCGATCACGTCCTCGAACGCGAATACCCGGTCCGTCACCGGGCGCTTACCCATTGCGTCCAGGCGCCGGACGATCTCGTTCCACGCGGCTGTTGCTCCTTCCGGCGTGTAGTCCGCCACCGCGACTCCACCGATGCGGTTCCTGCGGAAGAACAACGTGCCGGTGTTGAACTCCGGCACGGGCCCGGCGCTTCTGCCCACCACGCTGATCCGGCCGCCGTAACCCAGCATAGCCACCAACTGGTTGAAGAGCGGCCCTCCCACGTTGTCCACAACCAGGTCCACCCTTTTCGGATCGATCGCCTCGGCGACCTTCTTGCGCAACGCTGGGTCTTGAGGGTCGAATACGAAATCCGCCCCGAGTTTCTTCAGCTTCTCGCTTTTCGCGCTGCTGCGCGACAGCGCCACCACCGTGAGCCCCATGGATGTTCCGAGCAGCACCGACGCCACGCCTACGCCTCCGGAAGCCCCCGTCACCAGAAGCACCGAGCCTGCGGGCGGCGGGGCCGGTGGTTCGCTCCACTGCGTCAGCGCCTGCCACGAGGTCAGGAATACCAGCGGCGCTCCAGCCGTTTCCTCGAGCGTCCAACCTGGGGGAACGGGAGCGGTGCAAGAAGCCGGCGCCGTTACTTTCTCCGCCAGCGTCCCCCAGACCGTCACTCCAACGTCGCAACGCAGGATACCGACCGTTTCGCCGATGCGGGGGTGACTCACGCCGGGACCCACTGCTAGGATCTCACCGACCCCGTCGCGTCCGAGGATATGTGGCAGGGCGGGCTTGGCCGGATACATGGCGCGCGCCAGGAAGGCATCGGCCGGGTTCAGTGCTGCGAACTTGATTTTGAGCAGAACTTGGCCCGGCCCGGGCGCCGGGTCGGGCACGTCGCCCAACCGCATCTTCTCGACGCCGTCGTAGGAATCCATTAACCATGCACGCATTTCCCTATTCTCGCGTAGGGTTTGGTCCCGTGGAGGATTTCGATCAGCACACCGCGGCGCGCGCGTCACCGGCCTTTCATTTCCCGTGCACCCGAAGAACCCGCGTGTCGGCGCGCACTCCGGCTTCGCGAAATGTGCCGCTGAGCAGTTCCGCAATCTGCTTCAAATTGCGCTCGGCTACCGCGGCGACCGAGGGGCCCGATCCGCTCAGGAATACCCCGATCAAGTCCGGATGCCGCAGCGCCAGCAATCGGTCCAGAGCTGGTACGATGGCGCATCGGCTGGGCTGGTGCAAACAGTCCCGCAGCGCTTCCCCCAACACCGCATAGTTCCTGGCGCGCAAACTTTCCAGCAATAAGGCGACACGCTGGACGTTCCTCACGGCGCTGGCCAATGGCACGGCTGCCGGCAGAGCGGCGCGCGAGCGGCGCGTCTCCAGTTTCACTTCCGGCGTGGCCACTACGATCCGCAGCGAACGGGGCCAGCGGGCCGGCAGCGCGATCACCGACCCATTGTCTTTCTGGCAGCACACCACCAGGCCTCCCATGAGCGCGGCAGCTACGTTCTCCGGGTGCCCTTCCAGAGCGCACCCGGCGGCCAGAAGCTTTTCCATAGGCTGCCGGCCGAATACAGTTTCGTACAGCCGGAAGCCGGCGGCCACTGCCGCCGCGCTGCTGCCCAAGCCCGAGCGGACCGGAATCTCGGTTTCGACTTCTACTTCGAGGCCCGGGAATTCGCGGTCCACCGCCAGCAAGTGGAACGCGTCCTCGATCAGATTCGCGCCGGAGAGTTCCAGATTCAGGAAGTGGAATCGCAGGCAGTTGGCGCCCTCGGCCCTTCGCACCTTCAGGCGGAGATAGAGGTCGACCGCCAACGCCAGCGCATCGAGGCCCGGTCCCAGATTGGCGATGGACGCCGGCACGGAGATCGTCCACGCGCGGGGCCCCGCTCGCCTACCCATCGCGCCGTCCCACCGAGTTCAGGATGGCGTCGGTGTCCTTGAGGGCGTGGCCGGTCAGGAAAGCCACTACCGTGGCTGAGCGATCGATGACGCCTTCCGCCGCCAGTCGCCGCACTCCCGCCAACGTGGTGGCGGAAGCCGGCTCGCTGCCGATGCCGTCCCGGCCCAGAACCTGCTTGGCGGCGATGATTTCGTCGTCGGTCACATCCAACACCAGCCCGTTGGTAAACCGCAGGGCGCGAACGGCCTTCTTCCAGCTCTTGGGCTCGCCGATGCGGATGGCCGAGGCCAGCGTCTGCGGGTTGGGCACTACTTCAAGAGCTCTGCCTCCGGCGCGCACGGTGCGCACGAGGGCATTTGACCCTTGCGCCTGAACGATGACCAGCCGCGGGATCCGCGCCAGCAGCCCGGCCGCCGAAAGTTCTTCGATGGCCTTCCCAAACGCCGCGCTGTTGCCCAAGTTGCCGCCCGGCAGGACGATGAAATCGGGCGGATTCCAGTCCATCTGGTCCAGCAGCTCGAAAATGGCGGTCTTCTGTCCTTCGATGCGGAACGGGTTGATCGAGTTCAGGAAATATATATCGGGGTCCGGTTCGGCCATGAGCTGGCGGAGCGCATCGTCGAAGTTGCCCTCCACCTGCTGAATCTCCGCGCCGAAATCGAGCGCTTGAGCGAGCTTCGGTCCCGCAGCGCCGCCGCGAGGCAGATAAACCCGCGCGCGCAGTCCCGCCCGCGCGGCGTAAGCCGCCATAGAAGCCGCGGTGTTGCCCGTGGATGCGCAGGCGACAACTTTGGCGCCCCGCCGGGCGGCTTCCGTAACCGCCACCGTCATGCCCAGGTCTTTGAAAGATCCCGTGGGATTCCAGCCGAGGTGCTTGAACCAGAGGCGCTCCAGACCGCCGTATTGTGCCGTCTTCTGGCCGGGGAGCAGCGGTACGTTGCCCTCCGACAGCGAGAACACTTCGTCACCGGGGGCGTACGGCAGAAACTCACGGTAGCGCCAGACACCGCTCGTATCTAGCAAGTGATTGGAGCCGCGCCGCTCACGCCAGACCTGCTTCAGGCGCTCCGGCGAATCCGGCCCGGGATCTGTAACTACCTGGAGGAGGTTACCGCACGCGGGGCAACTGTACCCGCGGAAATCCCGCGGAACGCTCTTCCCGCAGCCCGCTTCGCTGCAGCACAGACGGCTCCGAGTGTCCGAGGAAACCATGGTTCCAAGCTAACAGGTTTCAAAGGCAGCGATCAGCAATCAGCGTTCAGCGATCAGCTACAGGCACAGCTTCAACTGGCTTTAGCTGATCGCTGAGTGCTGAAAGCTGATAGCTTTCCCGCCGATAAGTAGAATAGGATTAGAAGCGGAGTCTGTCGTTGCCGGCAAGCGTCACCCCCATCAGCGCGCGGCGGGAGGGCACCTATGTGCTCCTGGATGCGGTGTTGCCTGAACGGGCCGCGCACCATATCGGCGTGCTTCTGCTGGATCCCCTGACGGATCGCGCGTGGGTGCGCATGCGCCAACGTTTTGACGGTATCGCCGCGCCGGAAGACGCCGAAGTCCTCGAAGCGCTTGAGAGCGATATCCGCGGCCGCGCCGCCGAGATAGGGGCGGAAGCTTTTCTCTGCTCGCTCGAAGATTCGCTTTCCAACGTGCTCCGCGTGAGCGAGCGGCAGAGCGTGGCGGTGGACGCGTTTTCGCGCGTTCTCGACCGGCTGTTTGATGAAAACGTCGAAAAGCTGACCGTCGAGCCATTTCGAACGCACCTGCCGCTCTACAGCCTGCGGGCCGCGGCCGGAAGACTGGGCGAAGAGATGGAATCGGCCGAGGAGGGTTGGGTTCGTGCGCCGGAAGGCATGCGGCTCGACCGGGACCTGTTCGTTGCGCACGTGGTGGGCCTCTCCATGGAGCCGCGCATTCCCGACGGCAGCCTGAACCTGTTCCGCTTCCATCCCGTGGGCTCGCGCCAGAACAAGATCCTGCTCGTTCAGCGCTTCGGCGTGACGGACGAGACTGCGCGCTACACCGTGAAAAGGTACACCAGTAAGAAGGTTTATAGCGGCGAAGACCAGTGGCAGCACGAACAGATCCGCTTGGAGCCGCTCAATCCCGAATTCGAGGCTTGGGACGTGGAGCCGCAGGATTTCGCCGTGGTCGCCGAATGGCTGCGCGTGATCGAGTGAAGCGCGGCAAGCCTTCGGGCCTGTCTCGCCTGCTGCTCGACTGGTATCGCACCGCGCATCGCGACCTCCCCTGGCGGCGCACATCGGACCCCTATCGCATCTGGGTCTCCGAGATCATGCTGCAGCAGACCCGGGCGCAGGCGGCGATCCCCTACTATGAGCGGTTCCTGGAACGCTTTCCCACTGTGAATGCGTTAGCAGCCGCCTCCGAAGAGGAAGTGCTGGCACTGTGGGCGGGGCTAGGCTACTATTCGCGCGCCCGCAATCTGCGGAGAGCCGCGGAACAGATCGCCGCGGCAGAAGTTTTCCCAGGCGAGTACGAGGGCATCCGGGCGCTGCCGGGAGTCGGCGACTATACCGCGGCCGCCATTGCCAGCATCGCGTTTCACTCACCGCGGGTCGTGGTGGACGGCAACGTGTTGCGGGTGGTGGCGCGCGTCCAAGACGATGCCGCAGACATTGGCTCTTCGCGCACGCGGGAACGCTTCCGCGCCATCGCCCAGGAGTGGCTCGACCACCGCCAACCGGGCGCATTCAACCAGGCCCTAATGGAGTTGGGCGCCACGGTCTGCCTGCCCCGGCATCCGCTCTGCCACGATTGCCCGATTGCGCAATGCTGCCGCGCGCGGCGCGAGGGCACCGCCGCGCAACTGCCGGTGAAGCTGCGCAAACCGGAACCGGTGCGGATCGACGGAGTGCTGTTGCTGGTTCAGCACCGCGGCCGAATTCTCCTGCGCCAGAAGGAGGCCTCGGCGCGCCGCATGGCCGGATTCTGGGAGTTGCCGTCGCCCGAGGAGCTCCCCGCAGCGCGCATCGGCAGAACCCTGGGCGAGATTCGCCATACCATCACGCACCACCATCTCACCTTCGCCATCAAAGCGGCCACCGGCCGGGCCACGAGCCGGGAATTCCGATGGTTCTCCCCCGCGCAACTCGTCGAAATTCCCCTCAGTACCACGGCCCGCAAGGCCTTGAAACTTGCTCGAATCCTGTGAACTGTTAAAAGCATTTTCATACTTAGCCGTTTCCACACGTTTCAGAAAAATCGCAATTCACGAAGGCCGGCGAGTAAACTGTAAAGAATCGGTGTTTAGAGAGGGATATGGAGAGGAAAAGGAAGCTGTTTTGGGCTAAGACTGGGTTGATACTCGGGGCCGGCTCGGTCGTGCTTTGGGCTCATATTGCAGGGCCGGATGTGGGTTATTCCGGGGTTCCCAGCGAGAACGGCACCTGCGCCCAAGCTGGATGCCATGGAACCACGGCCAATGACCCTGCTAACAAAGGCAGCGTCACCATCACCTTCCCGAACGGAAACGTGTACGTTCCGGGAGTGAAACAGCATCTCGTGGTCACCATCTCGGACTCCGCCACAACCCAGAAGGCATGGGGATTTCAGCTCACAGCCCGCCAGGCCAGCAACACGACGACGCAGGCGGGGTCGTTCGCGTCGGACGACGCAAACACCCAGGTGCTCTGCTCCGACTCCACACTCGACCTGAATCGGGAGCTTGCGCTTGGTTTCGGCGGCTCCCAGAACTGCCCAGCGAATCAGCCGCTGGCTTACATTGAGCACACACAAACGGGGTACTTCGCCTCACTCAACAAGACGGGTTCATTCACGTACCAGTTGGAATGGACGCCGCCGGCCACCAACCTGGGTAACGTGACGTTCTACGTGGCCGGCAACGCAGCCAACGGCAACGGCATAGCTGACGCGGGCGACCATATCTATGCCGCCCCTTACACCGTCACCCCGCAATCCGCCGGCAATCCGCCGACCATATCGAGCGTGACCGCCAACCCCTCCGGTGCGGCGCAAATCTCGCCCAACTCTTACGTGAACATTAAGGGCGCGAATCTCTCCACCGTGACCGACCCGTGGGATCAGCACGTCACCAACGGCGTTCTGCCGAAGCAACTGGACGGGGTGAGCGTTACCATTGGCGGCAAATCGGCCTTCGTGCAGTACGTGAGCAGCGGCCTGATCCAAGTGCTCACGCCACCAGACCTCGGCATGGGCTCCGTGGCCGTGACGGTGACCACATCGGTGGGCACCAGCCCCGCGGTGAACGTCACCTCGCAAACCTACACGCCGGGGTTCTTCCCTTGGCCCGCTAACCAGCCTGCCGCCACGCACGTGGACTTCTCGTACGCGGCCAAGAACGGCACCATTCCGGGCATGACCACGGTTCCGATCAAACCCGGGGAATACGTCATCCTGTGGGGCACAGGATTCGGCCCGACCAATCCGGCGATTCCGATCGGCGCCGCGGTCCCACTCGGCACGATCTACTACGTTGCGACTCCGCCGTCCCTCACGCTCAACAACCAGCCGATGACGTATTACGCCACCGCGCTGGCGCCCACCTTCGCGGGCCTGTACCAGGTGGTGGCGCAAGTGCCGTCCAGCATGCCAAACGGCGACTGGCCGATCATTGCGACAGTGGGAGGTGTGTCGTCGCCAACCGGCGTGCTGCTTACGGTTCAGAGATAGCGGAGCAGCAGTCAGCCATCAGCCTTCAGCCGAGCTAAGACGGTTTTGGCTGATTGCTACTATTGTTCCGTGGAGCAATTCGCCCTCGATTTCGACCTGGCGCCGCAGCGCCGCATCTTCACCGTCAGCGAGTTGAACGCCGCCATTCACGCGGTTCTGGATGTGGCGTTCGCGGAAGTGTGGGTGTCTGGCGAGATCTCGGGACTGAAGCTGGCAGCCAGCGGGCACTACTATTTCACGCTCAAGGAACGGGAAGCGCAGGTGAGGTGCGTGGCTTTTCGCTCGTCGCACCGGTATTGGAAATTCAAGCCCCAGGATGGGCTGGCGGTGCTGGCGCGCGGGCGCATCGATGTGTATGAAGCGCGCGGCGAATACCAGTTGCTGGTGGAGATGGTCGAGCCGCAGGGTGTCGGCGCGCTGCAACTGGCCTTCGAACAGCTCAAAAAGAAGCTGGCGGCCGAAGGTCTGTTTGCAGCGGATCGGAAGCGGCCGCTGCCGCGTTTCCCGCGGCGCATAGGAATCGTCACCTCGCCGCGCGGGGCGGCGATCGCCGATCTGATCCAGATTCTCACCCGCCGTTTTCCGGGATTGCACGTGCGCCTCTTCCCTGCCCTGGTGCAAGGCGAAGGATCGGTGGAGGAGGTCTGCCGCGGGATCCAATACTTCAGCCGATCGGAGTGGCCGGACCTGGTGATCGTGGCACGCGGCGGCGGCTCGTTGGAGGATCTCTGGACTTTCAACGAGGAAGCCGTGGCGCGCGCCATCGCCGCCTGCTCCATGCCGGTGGTATCGGCGGTGGGACACGAGACCGATGTCACCATCGCCGATTACGTGGCCGACCTGCGCGCGCCCACACCGTCTGCCGCCGCTGAAATGGTGGTCTGCACGCGTGAAGAACTCTTAGAACGGATCGGCGCCGCGCGCGCCAAGGCCGCGCAGGCGGTCCGCTACCGCCTCGCCATGCTGGAGCGCCGCTTGCGGCAGCAGGGCATCGACCGCGCTCTCAATGTGCTGCACCGCCGCGTGGGCCGAAATCTGCAACGCATCGACGAGTTGGAGTATCACCTGCGTGAGCGCATCCGCGCGACGCTGGATGGAGGAGAACGAGCGAGACGGGGTTTGGATGACCGCCTTCGCCGGTTCGATGTCCGCCCCCGGCTGGCCAGCGTTCGCCGGCGTTTGGAGGCCGCGCATACACTGGCTGCGCAGGCGGTGCGTTTTCGCCTGGCGCAGCAAACGAACCGGCTTGATCGGCTGCTGGCCCAACTCTCTCCGTTGAGCCCACTGCGGATCCTGGAACGGGGGTACGCGATCGTGTCCAACCAGTCCGGCATCCTCAAAGAGGCTGCGGCGGTGCCTCGCGGCTCCGAGATCCACGTACGTCTGGCAAAAGGCGAGTTAGACGCGCTCGTAGAGTAGAGTGGGACGGACCATCGGTCTACGCGGTCCGTCAACCGGGCCGCCCGGCGGACGACAAAAAACGATCGTCCGGTCCACTCCGCTATTGTCCCCCGCGGCCGCCTCGGCCCCCACGACCGTTCTGTTGCTGCTGCGTAGTGCCACGGCCTGTGGTGGTCGTCGCTCCGGGCGGGGGCACGTGCTCGCCTTGCGGGTGCTCGCGGTTCAATTCCCACATGTCCACGCTCTGGTCGAAATCACCGAGCAAATATTTGCAGAAGTAGTCGGCGCGGATCCAGGAGAAGTACTCCGCTTCCGGACCGTAGGCGTGCCGCTGCCCGGGCAGGATCACAAAATCGAAGCGCTTGTTGGCTTTGATCAGCGCGTCGGCCAGGCGCAGCGTGTTGGCGGGGTGAACGTTGTTGTCGATGTCGCCGGTGGAGATCAGCAAGTGGCCCTTGAGGTTCTTGGCGATCTCCGAGTTCTTGTCGATGGTGTACTCGAACGTCACCTTGCCGTCCTTGTCGGCGACTTCCTTTACCCCGTGGTGCTTTTCGCTCCAGGGGGCGTTGTAAATGTTGTTCTCGTGGTTGCCGGATTCCGAGACCGCCACCTTGAAGAAGTCAGGGTAGACCAGCATCGCGGCGGTTGACATGAAGCCGCCGCCGGAGTGGCCGGTGATGCCGACGCGATCGATGTCGATCCAGGGATAGCGGGCGGCCAATTGCTCGACCGCGGCTTTCTTATCTGCCAGGCCGTAGTCGCGCAGATTGCCGTACCCGTATGTGTGATACCACTTGGAGCGGTGAGGGTTGCCGCCGCGATTGCCCACCTCCACCACGATAAAGCCGAGGTTGGCGAGGGCCACGTTGGCCTGGCGCGGCGAGAAGGTCTGCGTGACGCTCTCGGTCTGCGGACCCGGATAGACGTACTCGATAATCGGGTACTTTCTATTGGGGTCAAAATCGAAAGGTTTGTACATCACGCCGTAGATGTCGGTGATGCCGTCGTCGGCCTTCACGATGAACGGCTCCGGGAACTTGAAGCCGGCTGCCATCAGGGGGCCCAGATCCACCTTCTCGAGCGGCATGACCATGGTCCCCTGAGAGTCATACAGCACCGACTGCGGCGCGCTGTTCACACGCGAACTGTTATCGACGAAGTACTTGCCGTTATCGGCCACCACCACCGCGTGCGAAGCGTCGCCAGGATCCAACAGCTTCGTGCCGCTGCCGTCCAGGTTGGTGCGGTAGTTGTGCATGAAGTACGGGTTCTCGCCGTCTTCGCGGCCGGATGCCGTCATGAGGAGCGTTCGCGCTTTGTCATCGACGAAAGAAACGTCCTCGGCCACGTACTCGCCGTGATCGACCTGGCCTTTCAGCGTCCCATCGGCGCCGTACAAATAGTAGTGGCCCCATCCGTCGCGTTCCGACCACCACAACATCTCGGCGCTGTTGTTGAGGAACTTCAGGGGTTTTTCCTCGATGTACACATTCATGCGTTCCTGGATCAACGGCTTCACTTCACCCGTCGCGGTGTCGGCCACGCACACATCCAGGCGGTGCTCGTCGCGGCTGAGCCGGGTGAAGTACAGCTTGTCGGAGCCGCCGGCGCCGGCCCACGTCGGTTCAGCCCTCTCGTGTTCCCGGTTATACGCGGTAGCGGGTTCGCTCTCGATACGAATCCTCTGGTCCTTGAATCCGCTGGAATCGGCCTTCATCTCCAAGCGGCCCTTGGAGGCTACATCGAACACCTCCAGGTGCCCCTGTTCGTAATCCGGGTCGCCCGGCATGGCGTACTTGTACGTTTCCAGGGTCGGCCGGGGATTCGCGAGCGAGTTGATGACCCACAGGGGTTTCACCTTGCGGTAGTCCTGCCGGTTGACCGCGAATTTCTTGGAGTCTTTCGCCCAGGTGATATTGGCAGACTGCCGGGCGCGGCTGGCTTGTCCTTCGCCTTGCTGCTCGCCCTCTTGTTGTTGCTGTTGATCGATCTGCTGGCCGCCGCCGCCGCGTCCGCCGTATCCGAAGTATTCCTCACCGTCTTTAGTAATCTGCGTCTCCACGATGCTGGTGTCGTTCGCGTTCTTCAGCGCTTTTGCATAGTTCTCCTCGTCCATCATGTAGAGGTTGTAGTTCCGGGCAAAGACAATAGTCTTTCCGTCAGGTGAGACGCTGGCCCAGGCAGGTTTGCGCGGCGGGCGCTCATCGAGAAGCTGCAGCTTGCCGGTGGCCAGCTCAAGCTCGAAAGTGAGCTGCTTGGTTCGCGAAGCGGCGCCCACAGCGCCGCCGCGTCCGCCCTGCTGCTGCGGATCGTCGTCATCATTGGCGTCTGCGCCGTTCCCCTGCGCATCGGTAGAAGCAGCCCCGGTGTTGGTCTTCTTCTCGCCCGGAATGACGGCATCGCGCGGCACCGATATATCGAATTGGATGGCCGTATCGTGCTTGACGAATTGGATCGGCAGGGCCGCGCCACCTCCGCGCCCTCCAGCCACAGCAGCGCCGGCGCCACCGCCTCCACCCGCGGCGATAGGCAAGTGCTGGGAATCATAAGGCAGCCCCGTCGCCTGTGTCAGGCTGGCGGCCAGCTTCACCGCGTCGAATACGAAAGTCTTGGTCTTCTTGGCAGGGTCCACGATATAGAACTTGCGCCCAGCGCTGTTCTCGAACGTATACCAGAACCGGCTGCCATCCTCGAGCCAGTGCGGCGTGACGGCCATATCGAAGACCAGCTTGGCCACCTTGGACGAGGTCCAGCGCGCCGCCAGCTCGTAGTTGGCCTTGGTCGGCTTGGCGGGCAGGGTAGACGGCGAGTTGTCCGCGCCGGAACCGGGGAACGATACGGCCAGCAGAACCAGCAGGCCGAGAGCCACAACAGCAATGCGGGCCCAATCACGGCGCCCGAGCTTCAATTCGTAATGCATGGTCAAAAACTCCTCTTTGCGAGTCGCGACAGATCCAATGCCGTTTACTATATCAACACCCGCGGTCCGGTGGGCCGGGCCGACTGCCACACTGGAGGGCTGCGCGCACGTCATTCTGTTACCATCGTCTGCGAAGCATTTTCGGGAGTCCCCTATGAAATCTCAATTGCTGCTGGCAGCCGCATTCTTGGTTGGATTTACTTGCGCGCGAGGCCAGACCGTGAAGGCCCCGGATATCACGAAACAGCCGACGCTGTACGTGGTTCCCTACGCGCACCTGGACACACAATGGCGTTGGGAGTTTCCGCAGAGCATCAGCGAGTACCTGCTCAAAACGATGCGGGTGAACTTCGACTACATCGAGAAGTATCCGCACTACGTCTTCAACTGGACCGGCGCGAACCGCTACCGCCTGATGAAAGAGTACTTCCCCGCGGACTATGAAAAGGTGAAGAAATACGTGGCGGCCGGGCGCTGGTATCCGGCGGGTTCTTCCATGGAAGAGGGCGACGTCAATATGCCGAGCGCCGAATCGATCATCCGCCAGGTGCTTTACGGCAACACGTATTTCCGCAAGGAATTCGGCAAGGCCAGCGCGGAGTATATGCTCCCCGATTGTTTCGGTTTTCCGGCATCGCTGCCCAGCGTCCTGGCGCATGCCGGAGTGAAAGGCTTCTCGACGCAAAAGCTGTCGGCAGATTGGCAACCGGCGCCGAAAGTGGGGGGACCAGACTCGCCGGAGCAGACCCCCATGGGCATCCCGTTCAACGTTGGGATCTGGGAAGGCCCCGACGGCAAAACCATTCTCGCGGCGCTGAACCCTGGCGGCTATGGCAGCAACATCGCGACGGATCTAAGTAAGGAGCCGGCTCCGGGCGGCGGCCGGGGCGAACCGAACTGGGTGAAGCGAGTGGAGCTGGACGGCGAAGTGACCGGCGTCTACGCCGATTATCACTACGTCGGCACGGGCGACACCGGTGGCGCGGCCCAGGAGTACACGGCGCGCATGTTGGAAGCCTTGGTCACGAAGAGCGAGACCGTGCTGCCGGTTCCCGGCGGGCGCGGTGGCGGGCGGCCCGGCGGAACTCCAGAGCCGCCGCCCCCGGCGGCGCCTCCGGTGAAGGTCGGGGACGGCCCGCTGACAGTGATTCCGGCCGCGGCCGACCAGTTGTTCCTCGATATCAAACCGGAGATGACAGCGCGCCTGCCGCGAGTCAAGGGCGACCTCGAGCTGATCAACCACTCCGCGGGATCGCTCACCTCGCAGGCGTATCACAAACGGTGGAACCGCGAGAATGAGCTACTCGCGGACGCTGCCGAAAAGGCGTCGGTCGCCGCAGCGTGGCTGGGCGGCAGGCGGTACCCGCAGGAGCGCCTGAACGACGCCTGGACGCTGGTGATGGGCGGCCAGTTTCACGATACGGCAGCGGGCACGGCAACACCAAGGTCGTATGAATTTGCGTGGAACGACGATGTGATCGCAATGAACCAGTTTGCCGGCGTACTGACGAATGCCACGGAGGCGGTGGCTTCGGTGATGGACACGCAGACGAAGGGAATCCCGGTGGTGGTTTACAACCCGTTGAACGTCGCCCGCGAAGATGTGGTCGAGGCGAGTATCGCCCTGCCCGGCGGTACGAAGGCTGTGCGCGTCACTGGACCGGACGGCAAAGAAGTGCCGGCGCAGGTGGAAGGCGACAAGGTGCTGTTCCTGGCCAAAGTTCCGTCGGTGGGGTACGCGGTTTACGACGTGGAGCCGGCGGTAGAGCCCATGGCTTCGACGCTGAAGGCTAGTCTCCGACAAGGCGGGCGGGGAGGGCGCGGAGGCGCGGACACCACCCCTACATCGCTGGAAAACGATCGCTATCGCGTAACACTCGACAATGGCGGCAACGTAGCGAGCATCTTCGACAAAGCTCTCAACCGGGAACTGCT
>Ga0335081_10000683_pt1 | contig 56029 bp, 51 predicted proteins | sample Lox_Sample_35_FD_206713 | JGI IMG/M metagenome (GOLD analysis project Ga0335081, IMG submission 206713) | Soil microbial communities from Loxahatchee National Wildlife Refuge, Florida, United States - Lox_Sample_3.5 | ecosystem: Environmental > Terrestrial > Soil > Wetlands | place: USA...
GGCGGCCGCCCGGATCGTCCCGAGCTCGGGTATCGTGATCTGATAGTCCGCGAGCAGCTCGAGCAGATAGGCCTCGAAGGGCTCATCGCTGCGATCGAGCTCGTCGATCAACAGCACCGGCGGCACGGCGTGCGGTTGCAGGGCGCGCAGCAGCGGACGGGCGATCAGGTAGCGCTCATCGTAGAGATTGGTGTCCTCGATCCTCCCACCGGAGAGCTCGGCCGCGCGGATCGCGAGCAGCTGGCGTGCGTGGTTCCATTCATAGGCGGCGGCGGCTGCGTCGAGTCCCTCGTAGCACTGCAGCCGGATCAGCTCGCAGCCGAGCCCGCGCGCCAGGGCGCGCGCGAGCTCGGTCTTGCCGGTGCCGGGCTCGCCTTCGACGAAGAGGGGCCGCTCGAGGCGCAGTGCGAGAAATGCGCAGGTCGCAAGCTCGGTGTCGGCGAGGTAGTCCTGTGCGCCGAGCAGCGCGCGCATCGCCTCGATCGTGGCCGGACGCTCAGCGGCCATCGCGGCTCGCCGCGCCCCTCAGGCGAGCGCCTGCCGGACGGCCTCCCGCGCGAGTCGCGGGATCAGGTGGGCTCGGTAGGCGGCACTGCCGTGCAGGTCGGAATTGAGCTCATCCGCCGCGACCGTCACACCGTCGCAGGCGTCCGGTGCGAAGCGCTGCGCGAGGGCCTGCTCGAGCGCCTCGACCCGAAACGCATGCGAGCCAGCGCCGGTTACGGCGAGGCGGACTTGCCTGCCAAAACGCGCGACGAACACCCCGACCAGTGCGAAATGCGAGGCGGGCTGCACGAACTTGACGTACCCGGCCTGCTCGGGGGCCGGAAAGCTGACCGACGTGATGATCTCGGCCGGCTTGAGGGCCGTTGCGAACAGCCCGGTGAAGAAGGTGTCGGCACCGATCTTGCGCTGGTTGGTGTGCACGGTCGCACCGAGCCCGAGGACCGCAGCTGGATAGTCCGCCGCCGGATCGCTGTTGGCGAGAGAGCCCCCCAGGGTTCCGCGGTTGCGGACCTGCCGGTCGCCGATGCCGGCCGCAAGGCGCGCGAGCACGGGGTTGCGCGCGCGCACCTCGGCCGAGGCGGCCACCTCCGCGTGGCGGCTCATGGCACCGATCGCGAGCTGCTGGCCCTCGGCGCGGATGCCTCTGAGCTCGCCGATCCCTCCCAGATCGATGAACGCGCTCGGCACCAGGAGTCCCAATCGCAGCGCGGGCAGCAATGTCTGGCCTCCGGCGAGGAGTCGGGCATCACCGTCGGCCTGCGACAGCCGGGCGGCTTCGGCGAGCGTCGCGGGGCGCTGAAACTGCAAGGCTTGCACGGCTGCTTTCTCCTGGTGCGGCTTGCCGTTTACCGCCGCACCGACTGGAGCGTGCTCCAGACCGTGAACGGCGTGGCCGGCATGGGCATATCGCGTACGCCATCGTCCCAGAGCGCATCGACGATGGCGTTGATGAGCGCAGGGGGCGAGCCGATCGCGCCGGCCTCGCCACAGCCCTTGACGCCGAGCGGGTTGTGCGTGCACGGCGTGCCCTTGGAAACCTCGACCTGAAAGTGCGGCAGATCGCTCGCACGCGGCAGCGCGTAGTCGCTGAAGCTGCCGGTGAGGAGCTGTCCGTCGCTGTCGTACACGCAGCGCTCGAGCAGCGCCTGGCCCAGGCCCTGGGCGATGCCGCCGTGCACCTGGCCCTCGACGATCATGGGATTGACGACATTGCCAAAGTCATCGACGGCCGTGAAGCGGTCGATGCGCACGGTACCGGTGCCCGGATCGATCTCGACCTCGCACAGATAGGCGCCGGCGGGATAGGTGAAGTTCGTCGGATCGTAGAACGCGTTCTCATCCAGGCCCGGCTCGAGCTTGGCGAGCGGATAGTTGTGCGGCACGTAAGCGGCGAGCGCGATCTCTGCGAAGCTCTTGGCGCGGTCGGTACCGGCGACGCGGAAGCTTCCCGCGCTGAACTCGATGTCCTCCTCGCCGACCTCGAGAAGATGGGCCGCGATCTTGCGCCCCTTGGCGATCACCTTGTCGGCGGCCTTGATGAGCGCGGTCGCGCCGACGGCGAGCGAGCGCGAGCCGTAGGTGCCCATGCCGAAAGGGATCTTGCCGGTGTCGCCGTGCTGGATCTCGACGTCCTCGAGGGCGATCCCGAGCTTGTCCGCGATCACCTGCGCGAAGGTGGTCTCGTGCCCCTGTCCGTGGCTGTGCGAGCCGGTGAAGACCGTGACCTTGCCGGTCGGGTGTACGCGCACCTCGCCCGCTTCATACAGTCCGGCGCGCGCCCCGAGCGCGCCCGCAACGTTGCTGGGGGCGAGGCCGCAGGCCTCGATGTAGCAGGAGTAGCCGAGACCGCGCCGCAGACCCTTCGCGGCGCTCGCGGCGCGCCGCGCCCTGAAGCCACTCACGTCCGCGAGAGCGACAGCCCGCTCGAGCAGCGGCGGGTAGTTGCCGGTGTCATAGGTCAGGCCAACCGGCGTGGCATACGGAAACTCGCGAATGAAATTACGGCGTCGCAGCTCCGCCGGGTCGATGTTGAGCTCGTGCGCCGCGGTGTCCACCAGGCGCTCGATCAGATAGGTCGCCTCGGGCCGCCCGGCGCCCCGATAGGCATCGACCGGTGCGGTGTTGGTAAACACGGCCTGCACCCGGCAGTAGATCGCCGGCGTCGCGTACTGTCCGGCGAGCAGCGTGGCGTACAGGATGGTGGGGATGCAGGAGGCGAACGTCGACAGATACGCGCCCATGTTGGCGGTCGTGTCGACGCGCAGCGCGAGGAAGTTACCCTGGGCATCGAGAGCGAGCTCCGCCCTCGTCACGTGATCGCGGCCGTGCGCGTCGGTGAGGAAGCTCTCGCTGCGCTCCGCCGTCCACTTGATCGGCCGGCCGATGCGCTTGGATGCCCACACGAGCGCCGTCTCTTCGGCGTACAGGTAGATCTTGGAGCCGAATCCGCCGCCGACATCCGGCGCGATGACGCGCACCTTGTGCTCGGGCAGGCCGAGCACGAAGGCGGTCATGAGCAGACGCTCCACGTGGGGATTCTGGCTGGTCACGTAGAGTGTGTAGGAGTCATCCGCCCGCGAGTAGCTCGCATTGGCGGCGCGCGGCTCGATCGCGTTGGGGATCAGGCGATTGTTGGAGAACTCGAGGCGCGTGACGTGCGCGGCCTTCGCGAACGCGGTATCCACCGCCGCCTTGTCCCCGTGGCCCCAGGTGTAGCACACGTTGTCCGGCGCGATCTCGTGAATGCCGGTCTTCGAGGTTGCCGCGGTCCGCATGTCGGCGACCGCAGGCAGCACCTCGTAGTCGACCTCGATCAACGCTGCCGCGGCCTTCGCTTGCGGCAGCGTCTCGGCGACGACCAGTGCGACCTGATCGCCGACGTGACACACCTTGTGCTCGGCGATGATCGGATGCTTGGGCTCCTTCATCGGCGTGCCGTCCATGGAGTGGATCAGCCAGCCGCAGGGAAGGCCACCGACGGCCGCCACGTCCTTGCCGGTGAACACGCCGAGCACGCCGGGCGCCGCGCGGGCGGCGGCCAGGTCGATGCGGCGGATCCGCGCGTGTGCGTACGGGCTGCGCAGGAAGAACGCATGGCTCTGCTGCGCGAGCGTGATGTCATCCGTGTACTGACCGGCTCCGGTCAGAAAGCGGTAGTCCTCACGCCGCTCGATCGGGCGACCGATGTAAGCCGCCGGGGACGCGCTCATGACAACTCTCCTTCAGCGACCCATCGCCTTGGCACCCTGCGCGATGGCGCGCACGATGTTCTGATAGCCCGTGCATCGGCAGAAGTTGCCATCCAGGCCCGCGCGGATCTCCTCCTCGGTCCCATGCGGGTGATGCGTCACGAGATCGATCGCGCTCATCACCATGCCGGGCGTACAGAAGCCGCACTGCAGGCCGTGACAGGTCCGGAACGCCTGCTGCATCGGGTGCAGCGAGCCGTCCTCGGGCGTGATGCCCTCGATCGTCGTGATCGCGCAGCCCGACAGCTGCGCCACCAGCACGTTACAGCTCTTCACCGCGCGCTCGTCGATCAGCACCGTGCACGCGCCGCAGGCTGCCGTATCGCAGCCCACGTGCGTACCGGTCAGGCGCAGCTGCTCGCGCAGGTAGCTGACGAGGGTGGTGTCGGCGGCGACGACGGCCTCGTGCGGCCGCCCGTTGATCGTCAGGCGCACCGTGGTCTGCATGCTCGCAACCTCCCGCGCTTCAGGTCGCCTTCTTCAGCGTGAAATCGATCGGCATCCCCATGAACTCCGAGTGCAGCTTCAATTCCGCCGGCGTCACGACGCCGGTGTAGTTGAACGTCACCGGCCCCTGACCGAAGTCGAGGTCGAGGGAGAAGCTGATCATGTTGCCGTCGATCTTGCCGTTCTTGATCGAGATCTGGCTGCCGTCCATTCCGTTTATCGTCGCGCCGGACAGCTTGGCGCCCTCGGCCTTGAAGGTGTAGTTGACCTGGAAGGCCCCGTTCGGCGTGTCGATGGAGCCGGTCCATTTGCCGTCCACGTCGGCCGCGAAGGCGGGGCCCGCGAAGAGCAGCAAGGTACACGCGAGTGCTCGGATCTTCATGCGAATTCTCCCTCTAGTTAGTTGTTCAGGGCAGCTCGAACACGACAATCGATACGCCGGCGGCGGGGGCGGTCACCTCGGGCACGTAGCCGCGGCTTGCCGCCCCGAACGGGCTGCCGCTGCCGACGACGACCGCCACGTACTGCCGACCCTGGGCCGCAAACGTCACCGGGTACGACTCCGGTGCGGCGTTGAGCCGGGTGCGCCACAGCACCTTGCCGGTAGCCTCATCATACGCACTGAAGTAGCGATCGACATCGCCTTCGAACACCAGCCCCCCGGCGGTCGCAAGCGCCGCGCTGGCGAGGGGAATGCGCTGGCGATGCGTCCACAGGATCTGTCGTCGCTGCAGGTCGAGTGCCGCCAGCCGGCCGAAGTTGCCGTCATGGTTGGGCGGACTGCGGGCGCTGAAGTGCATGTCGAGCCCGCCCTTGGCGGTCTGCGCGGCGCTGCGTGGCGCGTAGGTGTAGTCCGCGCAGTTCTCGAGGATCGGGACATACAGAATGTGTGTGCGCGGATCGAGCGCCGTGGCGAGCCAGTTACGCGCCCCAACGCTGTTCGGACACATGAGCTTTGGCTTGCCGGCCTCCGGCTGCAGGGAGGGGTTCACCGTCTTGTCACCCGTGACCGGGTCGACGGCGGTCACGATGTTTTCCGGCCACACGTCCCTGGCGAAGACGAACCTGCCGGTCGCCGCATCCAGCGCATCGAACATCCCCGTCTTGCCGCCCGTGACCACGAGCCGCCTGGGGTGGCCGTTGACCTCGAGCATGACCAGGGACTGCTCGAATACCCAATCCAGATCCCAGACATCACGCCTCTGGTGCTGGTAGTACCAGGCGAGCGCACCGGTGTCCGGATGCAGCGCCACGGTGGAATCCGTGTATAGGCCGTCATTCGGGCCGACCGTCGCGACGCCGGGGCGCGGCTCGAGCAGCGTCGCCGTGTCATAGGTGTTGCCGATGCCGAAGTAGACGAGGCCCAGCTCGGGATCGTAACTACCGACCGTCCAGACCCCGCCTCCGAAGCGCTCCTCGACGGGCGCGCCGTTCCAGCTGTCGCCGCCTGGCTCACCCGGACGGGCGATCGTGTGGAAGCGCCAGTGTTCCTCCCCGGTTGCGGCATCGAGCCCGATAATGAAGCAGCCGCCGGGACTTGCAACGCCGAGGCTGACGCCGACGATCACCGTGCCCTTGACGACGATTGGGCCGCCGTTGAGCTGCAGGCCGCCGCCCGCCGCGCCGCTCGGGATCACCTCGTGGTCCCAGAGGAGCTGCCCGGTGCGGGCCTCGAGGGCGATCATGTGGCCGTCGGCGGTGATCGAGAACAGCCGGTCACCGAAGATCGCCAGCGATTTCCCGTGCGACGAGGCGAAGCTCACACCCCCGGGCACGGAGCGCGTGTATTGCCAGAGCAGGTCGCCGGAGACCGCATCCAGGGCCTGCACCGCGGCGCCGCTGTAGACGAACATCACTCCATCGTGCACCAGAGGCGTGATCTCGTTCGTGCTCTGCGGCAGGACCCAGCTCCAGGCGGTGCGCAGCCGCGAGACGTTCGAGCGATCGATCTGTTTGAGAGGGCTGTAGCCCAAGCCATCGTACGTGCGCCGCCACATGAGCCAATCCGACGGCGCTGGGTGCTCCAGCATCGCATCCGTCACGGCCGTCACGGCCGCCAGCCTGTCGCCCCGCGCCTTGAGGGCCGCCAGATACAGCGGGTCGCTGTCGTGACGCTCACCGGGCCCCATCATCGAGGCTGCCTCGGCGCCATCGGCGCGTGCGGCCGGCTGCCCTCGAGTCTGAGGTTGAGCTTGGCTCGCGGCCCCCGACTTGCCGCTCGAGGCGAGCGGTGACCGTGACGGCGAGCCTGCGTTCGCCTGCAGCAGGTACGCCTCGATGTCGCCGTAGGCCTCCGCGCTCAACGAGCCGAGCTTCCCCGGAGGCATGGTCGTGCGAATCCTCTGCGACAGCGCGGCCTTCGATTGCCCACGCCAGTGGCCGGTGAACGTCGCGCCGGTCAGCGCGGGGCCGAACTGAGTCCCTTCGAGCGTTGGCCCGTGACAGGAGAGGCAGGCCTGCGCATACGCCGACTGTCCGCGTCCGGCCTGCTCGGCCGTGAACTGCGCCGCCGGATCGTCGGGGAACGGACCGGCGGCGGACGCCGTGACGGCGAGCGCGAGTGCGGCACCTGCGAATGCCCGTCTCATCGAGCCCCGCCCTGCGGCTACTTGGGTGGAGATGCCGGAGTGGTGCCCTGGTATTCCGCCTGGTTGTACGAGGATGCCGCATCGAGCGTGCGGCCGTCGGGGAACGTCACATCGCGGGCGCTGCCGCGCAGCGCGCCGTCGCGGGCCTGGAACGCATTGACGATGACCTTCACACCCGGCTGCACGGAGTCCTTGGTCCAGCCGCGTCGCAGCAGCAGACTCGGCGCACCGCCCTCGATCTTCCAGTGATCGACCGTGCCGTCCGCCTTCTTCACATCGACATACAGCCAGGAGTGCGGATTGACCCACGAGAACTTCACGACCGTGCCTTCCAGGTGCACGACCTTGGACGCATCGAACTCGGCGGCGAAGGAATGATGGGCGTGCGCCGCCAAGGGCACGAGTAGGGCGGCCGACAGCAGGCCGGCGACGACGGTGAATGCCTTGCGCATGGGTTTACTCCGAAGGGTGAATGCGGTCACTTCTTGGCGGGCAGTTCCAGATCCTTGTACAGGAGCTCCTCGACAAACGGCACGCACTTGTACTCGAGCAGCTCGGCATTCGCCTCGACATGCTTGTACAGCGGCATGCGTATCGTCCAGGGCGCGCTGTAGGTCTGCGGGTCCTCCAAAGTAGCCTCGTAGCGGATCACGTTGGCATTCTCCAGCGTGAAGCGCTCCGTGACCTTTAGCTGCGGGCCGAAGAAGTTGCCGGCGCGATCCAGGTGTGCGCGTGCGTTGAACCCGGTCGTGACGACCACCAGCGTGTCACCGTCCCAATGCCCGTTCGACAGGCCCATCCAGCTGTCGACGGGCGGCTCCTTGTGGGCGCTCATGTGGATGGTGCGGTTCGCCGTCGCGTAGCTGTAGACGATGAGGATGTCGCGCGTGCCCTGGATGATCTGGAAGGGGTAAGGGAGATAGGTGGCACGCGGAACGCCGGGCAGATAGCACAGCGTCTCCGGATCGGACTTGGGCCATGCGGCGCGATTCTCCTCGCGCACCTTCAGCGCCTCAGGCAGATACGGAATCTTGCCGCCGACCACGACGCTCTTGCCCGCGGGGATCGTGAACAGTGAGCCGAACGGCCAGCCACCCTCGACCTTCTGGGCCGAATGGGCCTCGAGATTCCAGTCGGCGGAGTTCATCACCTGCCAGATTCCGTTCAGGTTCGGCTTGCCTGCGAGTCGCGGCGTCTGCGCCGGCGCGACTGCGGCGGCCGAGGCAAGCAGCAGCATCAACGCGAGGGACGAGCGGGCAGAGTTCATGCGGGCTACCTGTTCTTCTGCAGCAAGGATTGGTACCGGTCGCGCATCGCCGTGCCGCGCGACTTCGATGTCTTGACAATGGTATCAGCGTGGGACAACCTGCTCAAGGCAGGATGATATCCAGTAGCCTTATTCTCGGTCACTTGTCATAGCCGCCTCGCCCGAAGGAGCTGTCCCATGAGAGCGCACATGAAGTTCGGCCGCGGCTGCCTGGCATCACTCTTTGCGGCGATGCTGCTCGCGGCGACGGCCGGCGCGGCGGAGTGGAAGCAGCCGCGGACGCCATGGGGCGACCCCGACCTGCAGGGCACCTGGCCCATCTCGCATCTGATGAGCACGCCGCTGCAGCGGCCCGCGCAGTACGGCAATCGCCTGCAGTTCACTCCGGAGGAGCTGGCGCAGCAGAAGAAGGCGACCGAGACGCAGAACCAGGGCTACAAGAACGAGGAGTCGGCCCACAAGCTCGGCATGGGGCACTGGGTCGAGGAGACGGACATTCCGGTGCAGACCTCGCTGATCGTCGATCCGCCGAACGGCCAGCTGCCTGAGCAGACACCGCTCGGCAAGGAGATGTCATCCAAGATGGGCAGCGACTGGAATCGCGAGGTCTTCGACAGCGTCGCGGATTTCGACACCTGGAACCGCTGCATCACGCGCGGACTGCCGGAGGGAATGTTCCCGAATCCCTACAACAACGGCATTCAGATCCTGCAGTCCCCGGGCTACGTGGTCATCAACATGGAGATGATTCACGAGGCGCGGATCGTGCCGCTCGGCAACATGCCGGCGCCCGAGGCTGACATCAAGCAGTGGCTCGGCGCCTCGCGCGGGCATTGGGAGGGCAACACCCTCGTCGTGGAGACGACCAATTTCAACGGTCAGACGAGCATGACCGACTTCCCGACACGTGGCGCACCGCGCGACCCGCGCTCCTCCAGCACGCAGATGAGGCTGATCGAGCGTTTCCAGCGCACGGGTCCCGATCACTTGATGTATACGGTCACCGTGATCGATCCGGTGACGCAGACCGCCAACTGGACTGCACAGCTGCCCTGGAAGCGCGATGAGAGCTACGAGATCTACGAGTACGCCTGTCACGAGGACAACGAGGCGGTCCGCAACTACATCGTGACCTCACGCTATCGCCGTGCACACGAGCCTCCGAAGAGCGCAGCCGCGCCGGCGAGCGCCGGTACTCCGATGCCAGCGAAGCAATGAGTGCGGAGCCGCGCCCCATGAGCTGCAGGTTATCCGCTGCGGTTGTGTTCCTGGCAGGTGCCGCAGGCGCCACGGTCCACGCGACGGCGACGGCAGCCACTGCCTGCGACCAGCTGACCCACCTCAAGCTGGCCGACACTCGAATCACCAGAGCCGAGCTGGTCACGCCGGCGCCGAGCTGGCCGGTGCCGGACTCCCTGTTCAGCCGTCTGGGAGGAGGCCCGCGCGCCTCGGTGACCGTGCCGTTCTGCCGCGTGAGCGCCGTCATCGAGCAAGAGATCAACTTCGAGGTGTGGCTGCCGCAGGAGTGGAATCAGCGCTTCGAGGGCGTCGGCAACGGCGGCCTGAGCGGCTCGCTCAACTACCCGGCGATGGCGGCCGCGGTCAACGCGCACTTCGCGACGGCCTCCACCGACACCGGCCATGTGACCGATCGGGATGCCTTTCAAGCAGACTGGATCGAGGGCCACGCGCAGCGGCTCATCGATTTCGGCCACCGCGCGCACCATCTGATGGCGGTCAAGGCGCCGCAGATTGCGGCGGCGTTCTACGGCAAGCGCACCGCGCACACCTATTTCAGCGGCTGTTCTTCGGGCGGCTGGCAGGGGCTGACGGAGGCCCAGCGCTACCCGGCCGACTACGACGGCATTCTCGCCGGAGCGCCCGCGATCAACTATCTCGGCGCCGCAACCCGCGGCCTGCTGCTCGCACAGCTCGCCTCGAAGGAGCCCCAGGGAAATCTTGATGCCGCCGCATCGCGCCTCCTCGTTGAGGCCGCGACGGCCGAGTGCGACGCTCAGGACGGACTCAAGGACGCTCTGATCAGCGAGCCGCTCAAGTGCGGCTTCGATCCCGCGGAGCTCGAGTGCAAGGCCGGCCAGACTCAGGGGTGTCTGAATGCTGCCCAGGTTCGGCGCGCGAAGCTCACCTACGGCCCGCACACGAGTCCGGCAGGCGTGAGGCTCTATCCGGGACCGACCTGGGGCACGGCCTCGTTCTTTGCGATCGGGCCCACGCCACCGCAGCCGCCACCCGGCGCGGCACCGCCGCTCGATCCGCTCACGGCGATGACGCATGCCCTGACCGGGAAGCTGCCGGCGTGGACACCACTCACCTACGATCCGGACAAGCACTGGGCGCAGCTGGTGCGCGATCTTGGCCCGACGCTCAACTCCATGGATCCCAACCTGAAGGCGTTCAAAGCGCGCGGCGGGAAGCTGATCCTCTATCACGGCTGGGCCGATCCCGGGCTCTCGCCCTACAACACGCTCGACTATCTGGCCAGCGTGACGGCCGTGCTGGGCCAGAGCGAGGTCGATGGCTTCGTGCGCACCTACCTCGCGCCGGGCATGTTCCACTGCTTCGGGGGCACGGGACCGAGCGTGTTCGATGCGCTGACGCCGCTTACGGCCTGGGTGGAGCGCGGCGAGGTGCCGCAATCGATCATCGCCGCGCAGCCCGCCGCGAATGGCTCGATCGTCCGAACCCGACCGCTGTGTCCCTACCCGCAGGTGGCGCGCTACAAGGGCGCCGGCCCCGTCGAGAATGCGGCCAGCTTCGAGTGTCGGGCGCCGTAGCACGCAGTGAGTCTGGTTGCATTCAACAACTGGCTGTCCTCGACGGCACTGAGTCTGCTGATTCAAAGGACGTCCGGTGCAATCGCGGGCATCCAGGTGATCCACATCCTGTGCCTCGCGACGCTGTTCGCCCTGGCTCTGAGCCTGTCGTTGCGCACGGCCGGCCGCGGGCTCACCGCCGAGCCGCTCGCAAGCCTTGCGGCGCGCTTCGTTCCGGCGATGTGGATCTGTCTTGCGGTACTGCTGCTGACGGGCGCGCTGCTCATCATCGCCGAGCCGCATCGCACGCTCGGCAATCCGATCTTCTATACCAAGATGGCCCTGCTCGCCCTCGCCCTCGTTCTGACCGTGTGGCTCGCGGCCGCGGCACGCCGCCAAGAGAAGCGCACGGCGCTGCGCGCCGCCATCGCCACGCTCTATATGCTCATCTGGACCGGCATCATCGTGGCCGGCCGGTTCATCGCCTACCACTGAGCGCGCGCGAATCATTACCGCCGTGAACGCCGGATTTCTCGAATGGCTGCAAGGCACGCCGCTCGCCGTGGCGATCAGCGAGGACTGGTTCCCCTACGTGGAGTCATTCCATGTGATCACCATGGCCATCGTGGCGGGAACCATCTTCATCGTCGATACACGGCTCATTGGGCTCACCTCGCGGCGACTGCCGTTCAGCTACCTCTCCGAGCGGCTGCTGCCGTGGACCTGGGGAGCGTTCGGCTGCTCGGCGGTGACGGGCACGCTGCTGTTCAGCGCCAACGCGACCGGCTATTACGGCAATACGCCGTTTCGCGTGAAGATGGTGCTGCTCGTGCTCGCCGGCCTCAACATGCTGTACTTCCAGAAGGTCACCTTCCGCGGCGTGTCGGCCTGGGATTTGAGCCGTCCCCCGCCCGCGGCACGGCTTGCCGGAGCGATCTCGATCGCGCTGTGGTGCGGTGTGATCGGCTTCGGCCGATGGATCGGCTTCACACAGACGGGGTAGTGCGGGTGTCAAAGTCGCGCAGACGAGCCGAGCCTGAGCCTGTCGTGAGTCACGTCAAGGCGCTGCACGATCACATCGTGGCGCGCACCTGTCGACTCGCCGACGCGATGATCCGCATGAGCTCGCAGCATCTCAAGCAGCGCTGGAATCTGCGCAATACCGATCTGCGGCTGCTGAACATTCTCGACGGCGGCGCGCCGCTGTCGGTGAACGAGATCAGCCGCCGGGCGCTTCTCGATCAGGCCTGGGTGAGCCGCTCGCTGCGGGCGCTCGAGGCGCGGCGGCTCGTGCAGCGGCGCAGCGATGCCAGCGACTCGCGCCTGACGCTCGTGAGGCTGACCCGGCAGGGGCGCGAGATCATCGACGAGTCGCGCCCCTATGCCGCCTGGAGCGAGCAGGTGCTGCTCAAGGGTGTCGACGAGGCGCGGCTGAAGGCGCTGCTCGATCAGGTGGAAGCCAACACTCAGAGTCTCATCACGACCATCGAATCCTTTCGGAAGGAGTGCTCATGAAGCCGTCCACGCTTGCGCTCGCGCTGATCGGACTTGGCGCAGCCGTTGCGGTCGACGCGGCGGCGGGGTTGCTCGGCGCGCCGGTGCGCACCACCGACGGGCTCATCTCCGGTGTGCCCGGCAAGCTCGAGGGGATCGCGGTGTTCAAGGGGATCCCCTTCGGTGCGCCGCCGGTGGGCGAGCTGCGCTGGAGGCCGCCGCAGCCGGTGACGGCGTGGCAGGGCGTGCGCGCCGGTGACAGGTTCGGGCCGGTCTGCCTGCAGCCGCATCAGCCGCAACGCGTGCCCAACAACCGCTCGGTGGATCTGCCGGACTCGCCGCCGATCAGCGAGGACTGCCTCTATCTCAACGTCTGGACGCCGGCGAAGTCCGCGAGCGCCAAGCTGCCCGTGATGGTGTGGATCTTCGGCGGTGCCTACCTCGAGGGCGCAGGCTCCACGCCCTACAACCAGGGGGACGCGCTCGCCGCGAAGGGCGTGGTCTTCGTGAGCTTCAACTACCGGCTCGGCTCGCTCGGGTTCCTGGCCCATCCCGAGCTCAGCGCCGAGTCAGCGCACGGGGCCTCGGGCAATTACGCACTGACCGATGCGCTCGCCGTGCTGCAGTGGGTGCAGCGGAACATCGCCGCCTTCGGCGGGGATCCTGAGAACGTCACCATCTTCGGGGAATCCGCGGGCGCGGCCATCTCGGCGGCGCTGTCGGGGGCGCCCCCGGCGAGGGGGCTGTTCCGCCGAGCCATCGCCGAGAGCGGGATCTGGATGGGGCTGAACCTCGCGCCGATGCGATCGCGCGAGTCCGCCGAGCAGCAGACCGTGAAGGCGGCCGCGAGCCTCGGGGCGATGAATCTTGCCGCCCTGCGCGCACTCCCGGCGGAGGATGCGGCCAACAAGCTGCCGAAGCAGGGGATGATCATCGATGGCTGGGTGATACCGGAGGATCTGACCCGCACCTTCGCGGCAGGGCGGCAGAACCCGGTCGACGTTCTGGTCGGCTCGAACCGTGACGAGGGATCTTTTGCCGCGGGCTTCGGTCCGCCGATGACCGCGCAGCGCTGGAAGGATGGCGCCGCGCAGCGTTGGGGCGAGCTCGCGGAGCTCGGCCTCAAGGCTTATCCCGCCGCAGACGATGCGCAGGCTGCGTTCAACAACACCCGCATGTTCGCGGACAACATGGAGTGGATCATGCGGTTCTTCGCCGCGCGCCAGCGCGCGCTCGGCAGACACGCCTACGTGTACCACTTCGTGCACGAGCCGCCGTACGCCCCCGGCGCGCACAACCTCGCGGTGTGCCACACGTGCGAGCTGCCGTACGTGTTCGACAATCTCGGCACCCTGCGCCTGTACCCGGACGCGAGCTCCCCCGAGCTCGCACTGGCCTCACCGGCGGAGGCGCGGCTTGCGCGAATCGTCTCCGCCTACTGGATCAATTTCGCGAAGACCGGCGACCCGAACGGCCGCGGCCTGCCAAAGTGGCCGCTGTTCGAGGATCTGGCCAAGGGCCCCGTACTGCAGCTCGGCGACACACCCGCGGTCGGCGATACGCTGGGGCCTGACAAGGCACGGCTCTATCAGGCGCTCTACGAGCGCCAGTTCGCCCAGCAGTGAGGTGGCCTCGATGCGCGCGCGAACCACACTAGCCGTTGCGCTCCTCGCGTTTGCAAGTCTCGCGGGGCTCGGGGCAGCGCATGCGCGCGCCGACTCCCCACCGGGAGCTGACTGGGAGGGCTACAACAAGACGCTCGACGGGCAGCGCTACTCGCCGCTCGACCAGATCAAGGCCGCCAATGCGGCGAGCCTGATCGAGGTGTGTCGCGTTCCGGTGGCCGCGCTCGGCTCGCTGCAGGCCGGGCCGGTGGTGGTTGCAGACTCGCTGTTCGTCACCACGGCGACCGACACCCTCGCGCTCGATCCGGTGACCTGCCGCATCAAATGGCGCCACATCTATCATCGCAGTCAGCAGCCGGGCCTGTCCGTCAACCGCGGCGTCGCCTATCTCAACGGACGCGTATTCCGCGGCACCGACGATGCGCGTCTCGTCGCGCTCGATGCCGCGACGGGGTCGGAGCTCTGGACGAGCGTGGTGGGCGATGCGAGCGTGGGCGAGTACATCTCGGCGGCGCCGCTTGCCTGGAACGGCCTGGTCATCGTCGGCACCTCGGGCGGCGAGTTCGGCATTCGCGGCCGAGTCATGGCCTACGATGCGTTGACCGGCCGCGAAGTATGGCGCTTCAACACGATTCCGGTGGGGAAGGAGGTGGGTGCCGACACCTGGGGCGATGCGAAGTGGGCGCCCCACGGCGGAGGTGCGACCTGGTCCACCTTCACGATCGATCCCATGACCGCCGAGCTTTTCGCCCCGGTCGGCAATCCCGTGCCCGACTTTGCGCCGAGCGATCGGCGCGGCGCCAACCTGTTCACCGACAGCGCGCTCGTGCTCGATGCGCGCACTGGCGAGCTGCGCTGGTGGTATCAGCTGCAGGCCAACGACGATCACGACCACGACCTGGCCGCGGCGCCGATGCTGTTCCGCAACGCCGAGCACGAGGACATGATGGCGGCCGCGGGCAAGGACGGCTTGTTGCACATCGTCGAGCGTGCCTCGCACAGGGCGCGCTTCAAGGTTCCGGTGACGACCGTGGACCCCATCCGCAAGGTGGTCTCCCGCGAAGGCACGAAGGTGTGTCCGGGTCCGGCGGGCGGTGTGCTGTGGAATGGACCCGCATTCGATCCGCGCCGCATGACGATCTTCGTAGGCGCCGACGATCTGTGCATCACGCTCAAGAGCGCACCGGGCTCCGCGTACGTCCCGAAGGGCTTGAACTTCGGCGGCGGCGTCGTGCCGGGCACCGACACACCCTCGGGCTGGCTGACGGCCGTCGACGCCAACAGCGGGACCGTGCGCTGGAGGTATCACGATGAGGCCCCGGTGCTGGCCGGGGTCACCCCGACCGCGGGCGGGATCGTCATGGCCGGGGATAACGCCGGCAACTTCCTGGTGTTCGACAGCGACAGCGGCCAGCTGCTGCACAAGCAGGCCACGGGCGGTGCGCTCGCCGGCGGCATCGTCACCTACCTCAGGGACGGGCGCCAGTATGTCGCCTTCACCTCAGGCAACGTATCGCCGGCTTCCTTCGGCTCCGTCGGACGACCCAGTGTTGTCATCCTGTCGCTGCCTGCGGGGACGGCATCTGCGGCCGTTGCGAGTGCCAGCGATGCCGTGCGCGGCAAGCAGATCTACACCCAAGCCTGCAGCGGCTGCCATGGACCGCAGGGCGATCGGATCGGCGGCAAGGATCTGAAGTCCGTCAAGTCGAGAATGACGGCCGAGCAGGTCGCTGCGTACATCCTCAATCCGGCAGCTGCCATGCCGAGGATCTTTCCGGCGCCGCGCACCGCCGACGACGAGCGTGACGTACGCGACGTGGCGGCGTTCGTGACCCTCTGGCAGCCCTGAGCTAGCATCGAGCCCCACCATCGTGGGGGGGGGGTCTCGATGTTCATCAAGCACGGCGCGCTCATCCTGGGGCTCGGTGTCGCAACGCTCGCGCGCGCCCAGCCCGCGCCTGGCGGTGCGGCGGTGGCCTGTGCCTCACTGACTTCACTCAAGGTACCCGGCTTCGAGGTCCGCATCAGCCAGGCCGTCGACGTGCCGTCGGGACCGGCGGCAACCTCGCCGTTCGAGGCACCCTACAAGGGAACCCTGCCGGCGTATTGCCGCGCCGACGGCGCGATCGATGAGCGCGTGGGGCACGAGGGCAAGCCGTACGCGATCGGCTTCGCCGTGGCGATGCCTGTGAACTGGAACGGCCGCTTTCTCATGCAGGGCGGCGGCGGATTGAATGGCAGCGTCGCGCTGCCGCTCGGCAACGTGGCCGCTGGGGATGCCCCGGCGCTCGCGCGCGGTTTCGCGGTGGTGACGACCGACAGCGGGCACAAGGGGGCGGTATTCGATGCGAGTTTCCTCGCCGATCAGGAGGCCGCGCTCAACTTCCTCTATCAGGCCGTCGGCAAGGTCGCGCAGGTCGGCAAGTACGTCGTCGCGAGCTACTACGGGCGCGCCGCCGCACACTCCTATTTCATGGGGTGCTCGACCGGAGGGCGCGAGGCGATGCTGATGTCGCAGCGCTACCCGCGCTACTTCGACGGCATCGTGGCGGGCTCGCCCGCGATGCGCACCAACTTCTCGAACCTGGCCGATCGCTGGGTCGCGGTCAATCTGAACCGGGTCGCGCCCAAGGATGCGCAAGGCAAACCGCAGACCTCACGCGCCCTGTCGGAGAGCGACAAGCATCTGGTGATTGATTCCTTGCTCAAGGCGTGCGATGCCCAGGACGGCGTCGTCGACGGCATGATCTTCGACCCGAAAGGCTGCCGCTTCGACCCGCTGGCGCTCGCCTGCAGGGGCCCCAAGACCGATGCGTGCCTCACGACCGAGCAGGCCACGGCGATCAAGAAGGCCTTCGCGGGTCCGACCGATTCGCGTGGCGTGCAGGTTTATCCGGGCTTCTGGTTCGACACAGGGATCGCCGCGCCGGGCCCGATTCCCGGTCTTCTCAATCCGGGGCCGAGCCCGGTCGGCGGACCAACACTCTCGCTGCGCATGAACGTGGACCAGGAGGCCGCCGTCGCCGCGAACCCCACGGCCGCGATCGGCGATACCGCGAGCCTGACGGAGCTCGACACCTTTGCCGAGCATGGCGGCAAGCTCATCTTCTATCACGGGGTGAGCGATCCGTGGTTCTCGGCGCAGGATACGGTGCGCTACTACGAGCAGCTCGGCGCGGACAATCAGGGGAAGGATGCCGTCGCCCGATGGAGCCGTCTGTTTCTGGTGCCCGGCATGGGCCACTGCCGCGGCGGTGCCGCCACGCTCGATCAGTTCGATCTGCTGGACCCCATCGTCAACTGGGTCGAGAAAGGAGAGGCGCCGAACTCGGTGGTCGCGACGGGTACGGCCTTTCCGGGTCGCAGCCGGCCGCTGTGCCCCTACCCGCAGCACGCGCACTACAAGGGCCAGGGCAACAGCGAGCGGGCCGAGAGCTTCGAGTGCCGCGGTCCGGGCTGAGCTCACCTCAGGCGGCGGACTTGCGCCCCCACAGCTCGGCGCTCGCAAGCCGCGCGCCCTCCGCAAGGCTCTCGAGCTTTGCCCACATGATCGTCTCGTGCACGCGCCGCACGAACGGTCCCTGCGCGAATCCGCAGTCGGTGCCGGCAATGACGTTGTCGCGGCCGACCACGTTTGCGAAGCGCACGATGCGCTCGGCGACGAGCTCGGGGTGCTCCACGACGTTGGTCTGATGGCTCACTACCCCGGGCATCAGGGTGCGCCCCTCGGGAAGCCTCACCTGCGTCCAGACCTTCCACTCGTGCTCGTGCCGCGGATTCGCCGCCTCGATGGCGTATCCGCCGACGTTGAGCTTGAGCAGCAGGCCCACGATCCTCTGGAGGGGCACGTCGCGCGTGTGAGGTCCGTTCCAGCTCCCCCAGCAGATGTGATACCGAACGCGGCTCGTATCGAGACCCCGCAGCGCATGATTGAGCGCCTCGATCCGCAGCATCGCCCAGCGCTGGTATTCCTCATCGGTGTGAGGGGGCACCATGCGGTCGTACATGAACGGCAGATGTGCATCGTCAATCTGTACCAGCAGGCCCGATTGCAGAATGGTCTCGTACTCGACGCGCAATGCGTCCGCGGTCGCGTAGATGTACTCCTCCTCGCTCGGGTAGTACTCATTCGCGGACATTGTCGTTGCGCTCGCCGGCGCCACGACCGGCAGGAAGCCCGCGTACGCGCGCGCGGCGGCGACGCCCGACTTCAAGTTATGGATGTCGCGCTGCAGAGCGGCCTGGCCCGTGTACCTGATCGGGCCGGTGCACGGAAAGGGCCGCTCCTGGTAATTCTCCTTCGGAAAGGTCTCCCGATAGAATTCGCTGAATCTCGCGAAATCGCCCCACGCCGGCACGGCGGTCGCGGCCGCCGGTGCGCTGCTCGCGCCCGAATCGGTGAATCCGGCGAGGCGCTCCATCACGTATTGCTCCCAACCGATCCCCTTGCCGAACTCCCCATCGCTCACGATGTCGATTCCGGCCTCGACCTGTCGCTGCACGACAGTCTTCACCGCCGCAGTGAGCGCGGCCTCGAAGGAGGGAGTCGCTCGCCCGGCCGCCTTGTCCTTCAATACGGCAAGGAAGTCCGCCGGCCGAACCAGGCTGCCGACATGGCTCGTGAGAATACGGTTCGCTGACATGGAAGGCGTTCTCCCTCAGTTGGGCTGGCGCAGCTGACGGTGGGAGGCCCAGCTGCCGTGATATCCGGGCCGCAGGCGCAGCGGCAGATGCAGCGTCGCGAGCGGACCTTCATTGAGATGCAATGCATCGAGCAGAAAGACGTCGGTCCGCATCTCCTTGATGCGGGTCGCGACGGTGATGATGTAGCCATCACCCTCCGCGGCACCCTCGGAGCGCGGTATGAAGCACGGCTCCTGCAGCGAGGTGTTCGCATCGGCGGACCACGTGGTGGTCTTGCCGGTGGCGTGATCGACGTGCGCGATGCTGCTGCGTGTCGGATCGAATCCGAGCAGCCAGCCGTGGCGGTAGGGGCGTGTCTGGTAGCGGTGATCGGTCTTGGGGAACTCGCCGACGAAGTCGCTGAGTCGCTCCACCGACCGAAAGCCCTCGCCCTTGGAATCGAGGTCGAGCGTCCAGCGCGTCAGGCGGGAGGCGGCCTTGGAGGGATCCCAGGGTCTGCCGAGCTCGGGGAAGAACGGGAACATGTTGCCTGCCGCGAGCGGCACGTCGATGCAGATCCTGCGGCCGTCGTCGAACGCGTTCATCACGTGGGAGCAGAATTGGTTGGGTGCGCGGAACCAGCGCAGGTCCCGCGCTGCGCCGCCGCGCGGCAGAACGCCGAGATAGATATCCTTGCTCGGGTCCCACGCGTAGTGCGGCTTGCCGGCCTTGAGCGCCTGCTCGCCGACACCACACACGGGGATGACGGGAAACACGGCGTAGCCCTGCGTCACGCCGAAGTCGTGCAGCATGCAGTAGTAGGGCACCTGGAACCACACTTCATGGGTGATCCGGCCGCTCGGGCTCACCTCGTAGTAGGTCACGTCGCGCGAGTACAGCCCCTTCGCGGCGAACCCGAAGGCAATCATCTGACCCGTTGCGGGATCGATCTTTGGATGCGCGGTGAAGGTGGGGCCGCGCAGGGTGCCGTGAAAGTTCCAATCTCCCTGCGTGTCCAGGCTGAGCGCGTTCATCGCGACGGGCGGACTGTCCTCGCGCAGGGCGAGCAGCCGGTCGTCCCAGACGAGCGGGGTGGTATTGGCGAGATTGCGGCTCTTGCCCGCGACGCTCGGATCGTCGGTGAAGGGATTGCGGTACTTGCCGTAGAGTGCCCGGCCGGCGGCCCGCTCGAGCTCGAAGCGCTCGGTGCGCACGTAGCGGTGGCGCAGGTGCACGCGCCCGTTCTCGAACAGGAAGCGTGAGATCGCTCCGTCCGCATTGAATGGGACGTCATCGGTGAAACGCGGCGGGTACTGGTGATCGGGGGCGACGCGATAGAAGGCACCGCTGAGATCAGGCGGGATCTCGCCGTCGGCTTCGAGGTCGTACAGGTCGATCTCGATGCGGCTCGGCGCGTTGATGCCCTGGAACATGGGGATGTCGGGGAACTTCGGCATCGGTCGGCCTCTGGCAGCGCGGCGTTTCCGAAGGCGAGGATGCTCGCTGGGAGTTGTCCGGTCAAATGTCGGACGGGTATGCTTGGCGCGGAAGTGCCGCGCGAGGTCGTCGAATGAGCGCAAGGTCGCTGAAGCGCAGCAGGCGGAACGCGCGCGAGCCGGAAGCGCCGCTGTACCGCAAGCTGGTTCGCGCTCTGAAACAGGAGATTCTCAAGGGACGCTACCCGGTAGGGGCGCAGCTGCCGACCGAGGGCGAGCTCGGCGATCGCTTCGAGGTGAGCCGGCACACAGTACGAGAGGCGTTGCGGCAGCTGCGCGACGACGGGCTCGTCACCTCGCGCCAGGGCTCCGGAACGACCGTGTGCCGGCTCGCGGCGCGCGAGCCGTACGTGCACGAGGTCGCCTCGATCGACGATCTCGTCGCCTACGCGACCGGCACCCAGTACCACGCCGACTCGAGCGCCATCATCGTCGCGGATCCGGCGCTCGCCAAGCGTCTCGGCGGTGCGGCGGGGCAGCGCTGGCTGCGCATCGAGGGCTTCCGCTACGGCGAGGATCCCGATGTGCCGATCTGCTGGACGGAGGTGTTCGTGCATGCCGCGTACGCGGGCGTCGGCTTGCTCTTGGGCAGGAGACCCGGGCCGATCTACGGCTGGATCGAGGAGCAGTACGGGGAGCGGATCGTGGAGGTCGAGCAGACGTTGCGCGCACGGCCGGTGCCGGCGCACCTTGCGCCGGCGCTGCAGGTCGATTCCGGCAGTACGGTCGTGGAGGTCCGCCGCATCTTCCGCATTGCCTCGGCCGAGGTGGCCGAGGTCTCGTTCAATCTCTATCCGGCCGAGCGCTTCAGCTTCTCGATGACGCTGCGACGCACGCGACGCTGAGGCTCACGCCGAGGCGAGTTTCTGCCGCGCAACCCACTCGTGGAGCACACGGGCGATGTCGTCGCTGTTCTTCTCCAGCATCATCGCGTGTCCGTTGCCGTGGATGCCGCAGTCCTCGAGCCGCAAGTGCTCGACGGCGGCGCCGGCCTGCTTGAGGTAGTCGACGATGCCGTGATTGTCCGTAGCCATCCAGGAGGCCTCGGCGGTCACGACCACGATCGGATAGCCCTGCAGGTTCGGAAGCCGTCGCGCGGGCTCCGCCTGCACATAGCACGGCACGGTTCCCGGGCGCGGCGCGGGGCGCAGCTCGCGCTGCAGCTCATCGGCACTCGCAACCGGCGGATCGTACGTGAGCGGCGCGCCCGTCAGTCCCCAGGTCAGCTTGCTCGGTCCGCGCTCGGCGAAGGCTGGCCCAAACGGCTCGACGGCGATGAGCGCCTTGATCAGCCGCGGGCGCGCATCGGCGATCATCCAGCCGCACGGCCCGCCCGCGGAGTGCGTCATCAGGATCGCAGGTCCAATGCGATCCAGGAGCTCGGCGCCGGCGCGCTGCGCGAGCAGGTGACTCACGCCGAGCTCACTCGAGGGTCCCGTACCGGCCATGAACTGATCGAGCGCCGGATCGCCGACCACGCCGCTCCCGGGCCACTGCATGTGCAGCCGCGCCTGCGCGTAGCGTTCGGGATGCGCGGCGGGATTGCTGAACCACTCGCTGATGAATTCATACGTCGCGGGAGGCGACATGGCCCCAAGACACGCCTCGTGATTGGGCGCGCGGCCAAGCCCTGGGCGGTCGAGGAGATAGACGGCGTAGCCCTGGCGCACGAAGTAGTACGCCCAGCCCGGGCGGCCATCCGGCGTGCCGAGGTAGTCCGTGCTCTGGCCGCCGCCGCCGTGCAGCAGCACGAGCGGCCAGGGCTGTTTGAGCTCGGCGGGAATGAAATACTCGACGCATCCCTGGCCGCGCACCGCCGTCCCGAAGGGCGTCGACGCGCGCTCGATGCCGACCCAGAAGAATCCGTGATCCGCGAGCGCGAGGCGGTTGCGCGCCGCGGCGTGCAGATCGCGCGGTTGCAAGGAGCGCTGCATGAGAGATCTCCCGATCGGGGCTGTCCAGTTGCCGTGCGACATGAAGCATCGGAAGTCGACCCAAGTCAAACCAGCGAGCCGTCGATTGACTTCGGCGCGGTGCCTCGCTAACTTGTCCGGACAACGTTTGGGCGAGGCGCGCAATCCTCGGCCGCACCCATTAAGCTACGCTCGCCATGAACCGCAGAATCGAGCCCGAGGAGGAGCGCGCGCTCCTCGACGCCATCGAACGCTGGGTCGACAAGGAGGTTGCACCGCGCGTGCTGGAACACGATCACGCGGATCGCTACCCGCACGAGCTCGTCGAGCAGATGAAGGCACTCGGACTCTTCGGGGCCACCATCAGTCCTGAGTATGGCGGGCTGGGGCTGCCGGCTGCGACCTACGCGCGTATCGTCATGCACATCTCCTCGGTGTGGATGGCGATTACCGGCATCTTCAACTCCCATCTGATTCTCGCGCTCGCGATCGAGAAGTTCGGCACCGAGCGGCAGAAGCGCGCCTGGCTGCCGCAGCTTGCGAGCGGTGCAGTGCGCGGTGGCCTCGCGCTCACCGAGCCCGACGCCGGCACCGATCTGCAGGGCATCCGCATGGCTGCGCGCCGTGACGGCGACAGCTACGTGATCAACGGCACCAAGACCTGGATCTCGAACGGCATCGAGGGCTCGTGCTTCGCGCTGCTCGCCAAGACCGATCCGCACGCCGAGCCGCGTCACAAGGGGATGAGCCTGTTCATCGCGCCGAAGCTCCCCGGCTTCACGGTCGGCAAGAAGCTCGACAAGCTCGGCTACAAGTCCATCGATTCCGCGGAGCTCATCTTCGAGAACTATCGGCTGCCCGCGCACCAGCTGATCGGCGAGGTCGAAGGTCAGGGCTTCTATCAGGCGACGGGGGGCCTCGAGCTCGGTCGCATCAATGTCGCGGCGCGGGGCGTCGGCATCGCCGAAGGTGCGCTGCGCCTTGCCACCCAATACGCGCAGACGCGCAGGACCTTCGGCAAGCCGATCTGCGAGCATCAGGCGATCCAGCTCAAGCTCGCGGAGATGGCGACGCGCGCCCGCGCCGCACGGCTGCTCACGCTCGATGCGGCGGCGGCCTTCGATCGCGGCGAGCGCTGCGACCTCGAGGCCGGCATGGCGAAGTATTTTGCCTCGGAGGCGGCGCTCGAGAACGCGACCGAGTCCATGCGCATCCACGGTGCGTACGGCTACTCGAAGGAGTTTCACATCGAGCGGCTCTATCGGGATGCGCCGCTCACCTGCATCGGCGAAGGGACCAACGAGATGCAGCGAATCATCATCGCGCGCCAGTGGATCAAGCAGAACCCCGTCGCATGAGCTCCGCGGAGCGCGCCACCCCCCTGCGGCCTCTCGCGGGACTCCGCGTCCTGGCAGTCGAGACGTTCGCCGCGGGTCCGTACGGCACGATGTTCCTGGCGCAGCTCGGCGCGGAGGTCATCAAGATCGAGAACGGCACGGCCGGCGGCGACCCGGCGCGCTATACGGGGCCGCCGCTCGGGCAGGCTGACTGCGAGTACTTCCAGACCTGGAACCTGAACAAGCGCAGCGTGGCGCTCGATCTTAAGTCCGAGGCGGGGCGGGTGGCGTTTCTCGCCCTCGCGCGCGAAGCGGATGCAGTGGTTAACAATCTGCGCGGGGATCTGCCCGCCGCACTCGGCCTCGATTACGCATCGCTGTCCAAGGTCAATCCGCGCATCGTGTGCCTGCACATCTCGGCCTACGGCCGCGACAACTCGCGCGCGGCATGGCCCGGCTACGACTACCTCATGCAGGCCGAGTCCGGTCTGATGGACCTCACGGGGGAGCCCGACGGTCCGCCGTCGCGCTTCGGTGCGCCCTCGATGATCGATCACATGACCGGCGTCACCGCGATGGTGGGACTGCTGGCGGCTCTGATGGGTGCACGAGCGAGCGGTGTGGGGTGCGATGTGGATGCCAGCCTGCTCGATGTAGCGCTGCACCAGCTCGGCTACGCCGCGATCTGGTATCTGAACGAGGGGTTGCGCCTCACGCGGCTCTCGCACAGCGCGCATTTCGCGGTCGGTCCGGTGCAGACCGTGCGCACCCAGGATGGCTGGATCTTTCTTATGTGCATGACGGACAAATTCTGGCTGGAGCTCACGGACGCACTGGGCCGGGCGGACTTGCGCGCGGACCCGCGATTCGCGAGCCCACAGAGCCGGCATGCGCACCGCGCGGCACTGACGCAGTCGCTCGAGCAGGAATTGCGCCGTGCGCCCACGCGCGAGTGGCTCAAGAGGCTCGAGGGCCGCGTCCCGGTCGGACCCGTGCTCGATGTGGCGGCGGCGCTCGAGAGTGATTTCGTCAAGGAAGCCGGCATGATCCAGCGCGTCCCGCACCCGGCCCGCGAGGATTTTCGCGTGCTCGGCAATCCGTTGAAGATCAATGGCGAGCGGCTCGATCTCAAGGTGTGCGCGCCGCTCGGCGCCGACAACGCCGCGTTGCTCGAGGAGGCGCCCGCGCACCGCGAGGAGATGGGACGGTGAAGCTCGCCGGCGTGCGCGTGGTCGATCTGTCGGTCTTCCTTCCGGGCCCCTACCTCACGAGGGCGCTCGCGGACCACGGCGCGGAGGTCATCAAGGTGGAGGCGCCGGGTGAGGGCGATCCCGGACGGCACATCGGACTTGCCGACGGGCCGAGCACGGTCTTCTTCCGCAGCCTGAATCGTGGCAAGAAGAGCGTGGTGCTCGACCTCAAGAGTGCCGCCGACCGGGAAGCGCTCCTTACGCTCTGCGACACCGCCGATGTCTTCGTGGAGTCGTTCAGGCCGGGCGTCGTCGAGCGCCTGGGCGTCTCGTACTCGACCTTGCAGGCGCGAAATCCCGGCATCGTGTACTGCTCGCTGAGCGCGTTCGGCCAGGACGGCCCGTACCGCAATCGGCCGGCGCACGACCTTGCCGTGGAAGCGCTCGCCGGTGCGCTGAGCCTCACCCTGGGGCAGGACGGCGAGCCGGCGCTTCCGGGTGTTGCGGTCGCGGATATCGTCGCAGGCCTGCAGGCACTCGCCGGCGTGCTCATGGCGCTGCTGCGCCGCAAGACGAGCGGGCGGGGCGATTATCTCGATGTCTCGATGCACGAATCGCTGCTCGCCGCGCTGCCCAACGTGCTGGGGCCGACGCTCGCCGAGAATCGCCAGCCGCTCGTGCGCCACGAACGCACCACCGGAGGGTCGGCCTTCTATCGGATCTATGCGACCCGGGACGGTCGCCACATCGTGCTCGGCGGCCAGGAGCGAAAATTCGCGCACGCGCTGCTCGAGGCGTTGGGGCGGCTCGACTTTCTGCCCCTGTGCGAGCGCGGTCCCGGCGAGCATCAGGGGCCGCTGATCGCGTTCCTGCGCGAGACGTTCCTCAAGCGAACGCGCGATGAGTGGGATGCGTGGCTGCGTGAGCTCGATGTGTGCTACGGCCCGGTCAATACCTTGCCCGAGGCGCTGTCGGATCCGCAGTTGCTCGCTCGCGGCACACTCATCCGCGATGAGCTGGGGCGGCGCCACCTCGCCTCGCCGCTGCGCTTCCGCGAGGAGCCGGCGCGGCTCGATCCTCACGAGCCGCGGCTCGGTGAGCACAATGCCGAGGTGCTCGGCGGATGAACGACGTATTGATCGTCGGCGCAGGACCGGTCGGGCTGCTGAATGCCCTGGGGCTCGCGCAGGCTGGCGTGCGAGTCACCCTCATCGAGCGCGAGCCGCGTATCGTCGACTCGCCGCGTGCCGTCGTCTATCACTGGTCCGTACTCGAGGGGCTCGAGCGCCTCGGTCTGCTCGAGGAGGCGAGGAGCATCGGCTTCACCAAGCAGGATTACTGCTACCTCGTCTTCCGAACGCGCGAGAAGATCTGCTGGAGCCTCGAGCCCTTGGCCGCAATCACGCCCTATCCCTACAACCTGCATCTCGGACAGAACCGGCTCGGCGAGATGGCGTTGCGGCGGCTGAGCGAGATGCCCAACTTCTCAGTGCACTGGAATACGAGCTTCACCGGACTCCTCCAGGACGCTCGAGGCGTGACGGCGACCGCAGCCTCCCCGGAGGGTGCCCGGGAGTTCCGCGTGGGTTGGGTGATCGGGGCGGATGGCGCCGGCAGCGCCGTGCGCAAGGCGGCCGGACTCGGCTTCGAGGGGATCACCTGGCCGCAACGCTTCGTCGCGACGAACATCCTCTACGACTTCGAGGCGGACGGCTACGCGCGCGCGACGCTCATGATCGATCCGCAGTACGGCGCGATCATCGCGAAGATCGATGCGCAAGGGCTGTGGCGCTGCACCTACTGCGAGGATGCCGCGCTGCCCGAGGAGCAGGTGCTCGAGAGGATGCCTGCCTATTTCAGGGCGGTTCTGTCCCGCCCGGATCAGTACGAGCTCAAGATGTACTCGCCGTACCGCATGCATCAGCGGGCGGCCGAGCGCTTTCGCCTCGGGCGCGTGCTGCTCGCCGGTGATGCGGCGCATGCCACCAATCCGACCGGAGGACTCGGGCTCACCTCGGGCCTGTTCGACACGTACGTGCTGTACGAGGCTCTGGCCGCCGTCATTCACGGCGCCGCGGACGATGCGATCCTGGATCGTTACTCGCAGGAGCGCCGTCGCATCTTCCTCGACTACGCCTCGCCGCGGGCGAGCGAGAACAAGCGGCTCATCTACCACTCGAGCGACCCCGCGAGGCTCGAGCAGGATCTGCGCGTGCTGCGGCGCCTGCAGACCGACCGGGACTTCCTGATGCAGACGGTCACGTTCACCAAGCAGCTGGAGACTCCCTCGCTGCTCGGCGCGGGCGGAGGCCGGCGTGGAAACGGCTGAGACCGCGGAGAGCGGGTCGGTCGAAGCCGCGATCAACTACGTCGATCGGCTCGGCCCGATCGGCGCGATCAACGACGTGGAGCGTGAGAAATCCACGCTCAACCTGATCGCGCACCGCATGAGGATCCGCGACGCGCGGCCGCTGCAGGCGCGGCTCGCCCTGGAGACGCACGGCTTCGTGTGGCTCAAGGACCCGACCGCCGTGACGGACTTCGCCGACGTACGGCAAGTGGATCACGTCTATTTGTCCGAAGTGGCCGCGCTCGTGAGGCGGATCACGCGCGCCGACAAGGTCGTCGTCTTCGGTCAGGTTCAGCGCGACGGTGCGCTGCTGGCGAGCCGGCATCGCCCGGTCTTCAATGCGCACATCGACTACGACGAGCCGACGATTCGCGCCGTGGCCCGGCGCCTGCTGTCGAGCGAGGAGTACGAGCGGCGCAGCGCCGGACGCATCGTGCTCATCAACGTGTGGCGGCCGATCGAGCCGGTTCTAAGCACTCCATTGGCGCTCTGCGACGCCTCGTCGGTCGAGCGGGAGGACCTCATCGTGGGTCCGATCGGCGGCAAGTCCGCCGCCGGTGTGCCGGGGGCCTCGGGCTGGAATCTGGCCCACAGCGCCAAGCACCGTTGGCACTACGTGTCGCGGATGCAGCCGGATGAGGTCCTGGTGTTCAAGTTGTGCGATACCGATCGCGCACGCGTTCAGTGGACCGCGCACACGGCCTTCGAGGATCCGACGACCCCTGCGGATGCGCCCGCACGTCGCAGCATCGAGGTGCGGACGCTCGCCTTCATTTCCTAGAGTTCGGCACCTGCGACGATCCCCGCATCGTGCAGCCGGCCGACGGCGGATGCGTCCAGACCCAGTACCTCGTGCAGCACCTCGTCCGTGTGCTGTCCGAGAAGCGGGGCCGGTCGGGTTGCCCCGCGCGCTTCCCCGGCACTGCGCACTGGGGTGCCGGCCGCGCGATGGCGGCCGACTCCCGCCGTCTCGATTGACTCGAATACCTCGCTCGCTTCGGAGACTCGAGGATCATTGGCGAGCAAGTCGCGCACGCTGCGGTACAGCCCCCAGCACACACGATGCGCATCGAAGACGCGCGCGATCTCCGCCAGCGGCCGTGCCGCGCACCATGCGGCGATAACCCTGGCAATGGCCTCCCGCGCCTCGTAGCGATCGGCCTCGCGCTCGAACGCGAGGCCGAGACGCGCTTGCAGTTCCTCCATGGCGGTCTGCGCATCGCAGGCCTTGATGAGAGCTTGCCATTGCCCGGAGGAGATGCCGGCCACCATGATGCGCCGGCCATCGGCCGTGCCGAAGTCGCGCCCGAAGGCACCATACACGTAGTTGCCGATCGACGGCCGGTCCTGCTGCAGCAGCTCGGCCTCCGCGAGACTCCCGAGGTGGGACAGCGCCGTGAAGGCGACGTCCGATAGCGCCAGCCTCAACTCCGAGCCCCGACCGGTGCGGCGGCGATGCTCGAGCGCGGCGAGGAGCGCGAAGGCCGCCTGGTGGGCGCAGGCCATGTCCCATGCGGGGACCACGTTGTTGACCGGCGCCTCGACGGAGCCCCCGCCCGTGATCGCTGGGTAGCCGGTCGCGCAGTTGACGGTGTAGTCGACGGCCGTGCTCCCATCGGCGTTGCCGGAGATGGTGCAGGTGATCACATCGGAGCGCCGCGCGGCGAGCACTGCGTGCGCAAGCCACGAGCTCATGACGTTGCTGAGCAGTACGCCGGCCGAATCTCCGGCGGACGTTGCGAGCGCCTGCACCAGCTCGCGTCCTTCCGGTCGCCGCAGATCCACGGCGATCGAGCGCTTGCCCTTGTTGAGGCCGGTCCAGTAGAGGCTGCGGCCGTGCGGCATGCGGGGCAGGCGACCGTAGTCGAGGCCACCGCCGATCGGATCGATGCGGATCACATCGGCGCCGAACTGCGCCAGCGTCATGCCTGCAAGCGGTGCCGCGATATAGGCGGAGCTCTCGATGACGCGCAGGCCGCCGAGCCAGGTGTAGTTCATGTGCACCATTGTACGCACGACTTTGACAACCGCCGCGGCAGCTGTTATTTGTCCGGACAACATGAGAGGCATCGAGGCTACTCTTTATTACCTCGGATCCATGAGCGAGCGCCCGGTGTTCCACGCCGTCGATCCGTCGCGGACGAATCTCGTGCTGAGCGCGCATACGGTGCGCATCACCGACGCGCGCACGCTGCCGACGGCCCCGACCCTCGAGAGCGCCGGTCTGTGCCTGGCCGAGCACCGCACCGAGGTGTCGGACTTCAGGGACCGTGACCAGGTCGACGGACGCTACCGCCGCATCACCGTGTATCAAACCTGGCGGGCGCTCTCGGATCCGCCGCAGGACGTGCCGCTCGCGGTGGCGGACGGGCGCAGTGTCCGCCAGGCCGACATGGTGACGGCCGACACCGTGCTCGGCGAGGAGTACGCTCATGCGCAGGCGTTCGAGTACAGCATGTGCCGCTACAATCCCGAGCACCGCTGGTACTACTTCTCGAACCTGGGACGCGACGAGGTGATCGTGTTCAAGGGCCATGACTTCGATCTCACGCGGCCGGCGCGACTGTTCCACAGCGCGTTCGATGATCCGTCCGTACCGGCCGATGCGCCCCCGCGCGCGAGTATCGAGGCGCGGGCCTTCGCCTTCTTCGAGGACTGACCCGATGCCGGGCACGCCGGACGCCCAATCCCACGCCGTCATCGCGCCGGAGCCGGGCGTGACTGCCCAGGTGCTGCTGGAGCGTGCAGCGGCCCTGGTTCCGATGCTGCGTGCTCAGCAGGACGAGGCCGACGAGCGGGGCTACTACTCGCAGGCCGTGCACCAGGAATTGCTGCGGGCCGGTTTGTACCGCGCGCTGCAGCCGAAGCTCTTCGGCGGCTACGAAGTCGATTTCGGCAGCTTCCTCAGGATCGTGGCGTTGATCTCGACGGGACATCCCTCGAGCGGCTGGTGCTTCACGCTCGCAAGCTCCCACAGCCTCATACTGGCTTCGCACTGGAGCGAGCAGGCACAGCGCGAGCTGTTCGGGCCGAGCGGCGACTTCCGCGCCTCGCACCGCTCCGTCCCGGCCGGCACCTTCCGGAAGGTCGACGGCGGCTACTTGCTCGTGAGCGGCAGCTGGTCGTACTCCTCCGGCACCCCTGTCGCAACCCACTTCGGCGGCGGAGCACTCCTGCCCGACAAGAGCGGCAGTCCCGTCAGCGTCAACTTCTTCGTGCCGCGGGAGAAGGTGACGATCCTGCCGGACTGGGGCGGCGAGCACAGCCTCGGGATGCGCGGCAGCGGCTCCAACACCGTGAAGATCGAGAACGTGTTCGTGCCGGAGCACCACGTCGCCTGGGGCAACTTCCTGCTGCAGCAGACCGACCCGCTGGGCACGCCCGGTACGCGGCTACACCGCAATTCGATGTATCTCGGCGTCGTCGGTGGACCGTACCATCTCACCTTCAGCGCGATGCTCGTGGGGACGGCGCGGGCGGCGCTGGATGAGTTCGAGCAGCTGATTCGCAAGCGCAAGGTGATCGGCAACCCTGCGCTCTTCATCTATCAGCAGTCCGATGTGCAGCGCGCGCTCGGCGAGGCCATGGTGCTCACCGACTCCGCCGAGGTCGTCATGCAGGGAGCGGCCAGCCTGTACCGCGAGTACTGCGAGCGCTGGGCACGCCATGGGACGCCGATCAGTGCAGGCGACACCATGAGGATCTGGAGCATGGGAAGGCAGAGCTGCCTGATGTCGTGCAAGGCGGTCGAGCTGCTGTTTCACAGCGGTACACCCACCGTGACGACTCGCGGGCACAATCTGCAGCGCTACTTCCGCGATATCCAGATGTACCTGGTGCACCCCGCGGCGCAACCCTGGGTCGCCGCGGCTCGCGCGCAGACGCACCTTGATCTCCCGGTGGAGTATTTCTCGGCAAGGAAGTGAGCGTATGGAGCACCAGGTCCTCTCCGGCGTCTCGGCCGAGGCGCCGCCCGTGTCCGGGGAATTCGCGTTCACGCGCCTCGAGCGAGTGATCTTCGGTCCCGGTTGCATCTCCCGTCTTGGCCAGGAGCTGCAGCTGCGCTCGGTCGAGCGGGCGGTTATCGTGACCGGCAAGAGCCTCAGCCGCTCGGAGCTGTTGAGCCGGGTGCGCCAGGCCGTGGGCGGATGCTGCGCCGGAGTGTTCGCCGGCACGGCGCAACATGCCCCGGGCGAGACCGTCCGCGCGCTGACCCGCGAGCTGGAGCGGCTCGACGCGGACGCTGTCGTGAGCTTCGGCGGCGGCAGCGCGATCGACAGCGCCAAGGTGGCGGCCGCCTCACTCATGAACGGGCGTGACATGGTGGCCGAGGCTTCCGGACTGAAGCTGGCGGACGCGTTCCGTCCTACCGAGCGCGGGCGCGAGCTGTTGCACATTGCCGTGCCCACGACGTTGTCCGCGGCGGAGATGACGCCCGGAGGTGGGGTCACGGATACCAAGACGCGCGTGAAGCAAGGCGTCGTCGACCCGCGCCTGCAGCCCAAGGTCGTCATCTACGATCCCGAGCTGACACGCGATACGCCGGATTGGCTGTGGGTCGCCACGGGCATGCGCGCGCTGGATCATGCGATCGAGGCCGCGTACTCCGTGCGCCACCAAGGCTTCGTCGATGCGCTCGCGACCCAGGCGATCGAGCTCCTGAGGCGACACCTGCCGGCATCGCTCGGCCCGTGGGATGCGGTACGCATCGCCCACCGCGGCGAGTGTCAGATCGCCGCCTGGTGCTCGCTGTACGGTGGCTTCAATACCGGCCTCGGACTCTCCCACGCGATGGGTCATCAGATCGGCCCGATGTGGAACATTCCGCACGGCGTGACCTCCTGCATCACGCTCGCACATGCGATGCGCTTCATGGCGAGTGTGGTGCCGGAGCGCTTCGGTCCCATCGCCCGCGGTCTCGGCATCGGCTTCGACGCCGCGGACGCGCGCACGGCCGCCGGCAACTGCGCCGATCGCGTCCAGCGCTTCATCGCCGGCTTCGATGTGCCGCACTCGCTGCGGGAGGCGGGTCTGCGCCGCGAGGATCTGCAGCGCGTCGCGCGCGCAATTCACGCCGAGGTCGAGGAGCTCGGTGCGATCGGACGCCCGATGACGCTGGAGGAGGTCACGGCAGTTCTCGCTGCGGCGTTCGAGGGGACGCCCGCCGCGCGGTAGAGCACAAGCTCAGGGGCGGGCCGGCTCGAGCCCATCGATCGTCGAGGTGGCGCCGGACCAGCTCTTGATCTCGCCGAGGCATTGTTTGGCAAACAACCGGATCGAGCGCACGCATTCCTCGTGAGGCATACCCCCCGTATACAAGTGGGGGTACATGCCCTGGGGCTGCAGACGACGCCGTACATCGTCGAGCTGCTCGAGGACCTCCTGCGGGGTTCCGGCGATCGAGCTCTTGTGGGCATTCTCGATGGCCACCTGCGCCTGCTCCGGCGTCATGCGCAATGCGGCGTAGGCCTCATAGCCCTTGACAGTGCCGTGGTGAGCGGAGGTCATCTCGTAATTCTTGACCGCTTCGGCGAACGTCCTGCCGGTATAGACACGCGCCAGCTCCCGAGCTCGCTCGCCGCTTTCATCGACGAACACCAGATTGGAGACAAACGGTGCGACCGGCGTGACCTCGGGATGGGTCTCCCGCCACGCCTGGAGCCAGGCATCCGATGCCTCATCGCCCACGACGCGGCTCAGCGCCGAATCGGACTGTACGTGTCCGGCCACCATCGGCTGTCCGAGATACAGCCGTCCCAGACCGAGCTTCGCGGCGGCCACCATCGAGGCAGGCGATCCCGCGGCGCAGAACGCCCGGCCCTTGAGTGGGCGCAGCGGGCGCGGCCGGATTTCGCGCCGCGGCTGCTTGAAGAGCTCGCCACCCTCGATGATCCCGGTCTCGAACGCCCGCATGAGCATCGCCACGCTTTCATCGAAGCGCTGCCGCGCCTCGCCCTGATCGATGCGCATGCCCTCGTACTCGCGGCGCGACAGGCCGCGACCGAAGCCGAGGACTGCGCGGCCGCCGGAGAGGTGATCGAGCAGCGCGATCTCCTCGCACAGGCGCACCGGGTCGTGCCAGGGCACCACGAGCACCTGCGTGCCGAGGCGCACCAGCGGATGGCGTGCGGCAAGATAGGACAGATAGAAGAGCGGATTGGGGCTGATCGAGTAGTCGCTGAAGTGGTGCTCGGTGATCCAGATCGACTCGAAGCCGAGCTCGGCGGCGAGCTCGAGCTGCTTCAGCTCCTCGCGGATGAACTGTCCATCGTTGATCCTCGAATGATTGGCGAACCCGCTTGCGATGCCGACATGCATGGCGCTACTCCCATCCCGAGCCTTGTCCGTAGGGGACGCGTCGAACCAGCTCCTCCACGTGCGCGATCTCGCCGTGCTCGACCTTCAGCAGCTGGACGTGGAGGTCGGTCCAGGGTGCGCGGAATTCCGGCGGCGCGGTACGTGACAGTGCCGCATTGTCACGCAGTACCACCTCGAGCGCGAGCCCGCGCGCCTCATCGAGGAGGAGCGAGCGCCGCCCGCGCAGCGTCGTGAGCGTCGCGCGCTCGCCCGTCGCGAGATCGTCGGCTGGATGGCCGTTCACGCGCCGCGCAGCTCGTGGGCTCAACGGGGCGAGCGAGGGGTTGCGCTGCACGCTCGCCTGGTGGTAGCCCTCGGTGGCGCCGGCGATCGAGACGCGCGCAGCGGGCGACAGCTTCGTCAGCGCCACCGGGAGCGAAGCAAAGGATGTCGGCTCGAGATCCGCCGTGAGCGGCGGCACGAACAGCGTGAACGTGGCCTCCCGTAGCTGACCGCCCTGCGCAGGTTTCTCCGGCCGCGCAATCACGCTCTCGATCTCGGCTATGTAGCCACCCTCGAGCTTGAGGCGCACCGCCGCCATCGCGAACAGGCCGCGCTCCTCGAGCGCGCCGAACCAGCCTGCGCTCGAGCGTTCCGCATCGGCAAGGGTGAGCTGGTAGTCCCGCAGTCGCGTGGCCGACTGCCACAGGCCTGTGCCCGGCTCGAGCGGAATGCCGTTCTCGGTGTAGCGAAACGACGGCGCAAGCGGGAGCTCGCAGGGGCAGTGGCGCACCATGGCATCCAGCACGCGCCTCATGAGCTCCTCGAGCGTGGCACGGCTCACCGGCCCGCGCAGCGCCACCGGCGCGGCCTGCGGCCAGTAGGCGAGCGACACCGTGGGCTTGGGTCCGGCCCACGCGGCCCGCATACCGAATGGCGTCTCGATGAACGTCATCTCGATGTAGCGGAAGCTGCCATTCAGGATCTTGAAGGCTTCGTTGGCATGGTTGGACCGGGGCGTACGGAAGTACGCAGGAAGACTCCACAGCCGCCCGTCGCCGAAGGTGATCGAGCGCAGCATGCCGTCGAAGTCATACACCGCGTTGGCGAGCACGACGCCGCGCTCGGCATCGACCACCAGGAAGCGCCGATCGCGGATCCGGGTCACGAACGCCATCATGCCGAGCTCGTATTGCGGCTTGGCTTTGAGCGTGGTGAAGGTGACCGCAGCATCGGCATGCCCGTAGTTCTCGACGTGCGGGAGGTTCACCACCTGGCGCGCGTGCTCGATCCGCAGGCAATCCTCGCGGAACGGATAGACACCCGTGCCGTCGTTGTGCTGCAGCGCCTGGAAGTACATGAAAGCGACCGCCCGCAGCGCATCGCGCGATTGCCGCTGCGCCGGGGCGATCGTCTCCAGCCACACCGGGTCCGGCACGCCGAGCTTCTCGTAGTTTTCCGCGCCGAGCGGATCGCGCGTCACGTACTGCTCTGCCTCGACGATGTGCGCGTCCTCGATGCGCAGACGCAGCACGAGGATGCAGCCGCTGCCGTTCTCGTACACGTTGGCGATCAGGCCGGCCTCGCCGCCCTCGGGGTCGGCGAAGTAGTGGCGGTAGCGGCCGAGCCGCTCGAGCGTGCGCCAGGACGCCGCTCCGAGCGGCAGCCGTACGTTGTTCTCGGCGAAGATCGCCGCCGGCGCGAACGGGGCTTGCGATGGGTCGTGCGCGAGCAGTGCATCGAGGTAGCGGTCGATGAAGGCCTCGAGCTCGGCGCGGCCATGGCGCGGGCCCGCCGCATCCGCGGCGTCGTAGAGGAGCGCGGCGCTGGTGCCAGCCGCCGCCCGGGCCGGCGAGCCACCGAGTCCGGCCAGCGTGAGCGCCGCACCGCCCGTGAGCAGCTGGCGGCGGCCGATCGTTCGGGGGCGCATCGATCCTCCCTCAAGGATGCAGTGCACGTGCTACGTGTATAAGGAAAACTGCGATGCAATGCAAGCGGCCGGCGGATGCGCGCTTGCCTCGATGACAGGGAAGCTTATATGCTTCTTGGCGTTGCAGCCGCTACCGAGCGACCGCCAGGGAGCCACATGTACAAGCGTCCGGTCGGAACGATCTACCTGCTGAAGCGAGCCGAGCTCGCCGTGCGCGGCTGCATGGATGTCGCGCTCGCGGAATTCGATCTGACACCGGCGCAGTTCCTGATGCTGTTCCGCCTGCGCGATCACTCCGAGCTGTCGGGCGCGGCGCTCGCGCGCGATATCGGCGTGCGTCCGCAGTCGATCATCGGGCTGATCCAGCCACTCGAGCGCAAGGGATTGCTCGAGCGCGAGCCCAGTCCGGCGCACCAGCGCATCCTGCACATGCGGCTCACGGCGGCGGGCAAGCGGCTGCTGGCGGAGGCGATGCGTACCGCGGCCCGGATCGAGGGCGAGCTGCTCGCGGACCTCGACGACCGGCAGATCGCCGCGCTGCAGGATGCCCTCACGAAGCTCTGGGGCAGGGCCGAGAACCATGATCTGCATCCGGGGTCGATTCGTGCGAAGGCGGAAGAGCTGATGCGGGAGCACCTGGCCGCGACACAGCGCCGTGGGGTGCGCGCGACTCAGAAGCGCACTCGCGAGGCGGCGAGCCGCGCGCGCAGCTGAAGCACGGCAGGATCGAGCTCAACCCGCGGCGAGCGGCGCCGGCTCGGGTGCCTTGACGATCAGCTGAAACTTCCGCGTGCGCGGATTCACCGCGATGTGCTCGACGACTTCGACCGTGAACTGCACGTTCCGCATGCGCTTCTGAGCGAGCACCTCGCTCAGGCGCGCGCGCAGCGCGCGCAGCACGTGCTGCGTGTCGTCCTCGGTCACCTGAGGATCCAGGCACACGACGAAGCGGAAGGCTTGTGGTCCGGTGAGTTGCATCTGGAAGCGCGCGACGCCGGAGACGAAGATCTCGTTGATCGTGTGCGGGCTGATGAAGTCGTCGCAGCCGTCCTCGTTCACGAACTTGGGCATCATCTCGGTGCGACCGACCAGGCTTTCGATCTCGAGATAGGGTGAGCGAGGATCGCTGCGTGTGGCGAGCGGCCGCAGGACATCGGCCATGCGGTAGCGGATCAGCGGCAGCGTGTAGTTGAACAGGTTGCTGACGAGCGTGTGGTCCTCGAAGGTCTCGTAGATCAGATCATCGTCCTGCAGCAGCATGGACCTGCCGCCGGGAAGGGCGAGCCCCATCATGAGGTGCTCGCTGCTGCCGTAGCCGTTGGTCGCGACACAATTGAAGGCCTCCTCCAGAGTCTTCCTGTCGGTCTCACTCAGGCTCTCGCCCGCGGTGCCGATCGACAGCGGCGAGATGCGCAGTGCGCCCTCGCGCTGCTTGGCCGCGAGGATCGTGAGAGCTCCCGTGTAACCCGTAAGCATGTCGGGCTGGAACTCGTTGAGCGCTGCGATGGTGTCGGGCAGGGGAGTGTTCACCTCGTAGAAGGCGGCCTTCATGAACAGCCGCGCGATGCCCTGAGTGGCCGCGCGGACCATGGTGATGCCGGCGAAGTGCCCGCCGATGGCGCCGTAATACGCGAACCGCAGCCGGCCCCAGCGAGCGCGCCGCCGCAGATTGGACTGGCGCTGTCGCTGCCGAATACCCTGCGCCATGCCACGCGCCCAGTCCCCGGGCGAGTACAGGAAATACCCCACCTCGCCGGAGGACCCAGAGGTGTGAATCACGCGGTATTCATCGAGGAACAGGTTCGCGGGGTCGTGCGATCGCGTGAGGAACTCCGCAACGCCCTGCCGGGTGACGCGCCGATCGGTGACGATCCGGTCGAACTCGGCCATCAGGACCGCCTTGGTGAGCGGCGGGAAGTCCCCGGGCACGCAGCGCTCGGCATCGATGCGACGCTCGCGCATCAGCTGCGCGTAGTACGGCGAGGTTCTGGCGGCGTGCCGTACGAGGCTGCGAAACTTCCTGAGCTTCATGGCCTCGAACTGCTCGCGCGTCATGCGCGCGTTGTCGCGGAACTCGAGCAACTTGCTGATCAGAATCGTGCGGGCCGAGGGCATGTGGGGATCTGCAGCCAGGATGAGTGCGTGCCAGCAGCGCGGACTGTATTCCGTACGCGGCGCGCTGCGCAATTCCCGGGCTCCGTGGAAAGACAGACACGACCGTTGCGACGCTGTTGCGCCGCCGAACCGCTCGCCTATGATGGCTGCCGCGGGGTGGGAAGCATTCAGACAACGAGCTTTGGGGGCAGACATGCGCGATGAGACACTGAATCGGCGTCAGATTCTGGGCGGCATGGCGGCGGCGGGCGCGACCGGACTCATGGGCACTGCCGCCACGAGCGATGCGAGGGCCGCCGATCCCCCCGACATGGGCACTTCACAGCCGCCGCAGATCACGGACGTCAAAGACAAGGTCGCCTACATCACCGGTGGCGCGAGCGGCATCGGCTTGGGGATCGCGCGCGTGTTCCATGAGGCCGGGATGAAGGTCGTGATCGGCCATCTGGACGATCAGCACATCGGGGATGCGCTCAAGCAGTTCCCGGCTGAGGATCCGCGCGTGCACTCGATCAAGCACGATGTCATGGACCGGGACGGCTGGGAGCGGGTCGCCGATGAGATCGAGAAGAAGTTCGGTGCGCTACACGTGCTCGTCAACAATGCCGGCGTCGGTCTGCAGGCGCCCGCCAGCACCGGAACCTACAAGGACTGGGAGTGGGGCCTCGGCGTGAATCTCTGGGGACCGATCTACGGCATTCATACCTGCGTCCCCCGCATGCTCGCGAGCAAGCAGGGCGCGCATATCATCACCACCACCTCGACGAGTGGCATTCTTCCCGGCAGCGGCGCCGGCATCTACACCGTCTCGAAGATCGCCGCCGTGGGATTGATGGAGGAATTGCGTCTGGAGCTGCGCAACACCAACATCGGGACCTCGTGCTTCGTTCCCGGTCTCACTGCCACCAACATCGGCAGAAGCGAGAGCTACCGGCCGGCAGCGTTGAAGAACGAGGGACCGCCCGCGCTCGCCCCGGGAGCCCAGCCCCGGCCGGCGCCCGGCGCAGGGCCGCCACGACCGCGCCCGCCCACGACTCCCCCTGCCGGTGCAACCCCGGCCGCGGCAAGGCCGATGGATCCGGTGGTCGTCGCTCGCTTCGTGCTCGACGGTATGCTGAGGAACGATCTCTACATCGTCGCCGAGCCCGAATACCGTGTCGGGGTTGAGGCGCGGTGCAACGCGCTGCTCGAATCGATGAATCCCTTCAAGCCGCTGCCGCGCGCGCTGTACGGACCCAACGTGTACCGCTCGCCGATCTACGTACAGGAGATTGCGCACCGCAAGGCGACGCAGAACCGGGACATCACGGGGACGTAAGGAAGCGAAACTCGAAGTGACCGTCCGCGCCGCGCCGGAGGCGCCCGGCACTCGCGCCCGTGAAGTGCGCCGGGAAGAAGATCGCCTCGGCATTGGCATATTGCGCGAGCAGCCGCTGTCGGGTGGCACTCGCCTTGACGGGATTCTCATCGGCGAAGAAGTGCGCATCCGGGCGAACCAGCTGCACCGGATGGTGAAAGCAATCGCCTGAGAAGATCGCGCGCTCGCCGCCGCACTCGGCGATCACGCACAGATTCCCGGGCGAGTGACCGCTCACGTCCTCGAGCCAGATGCCGTCACCGATCTCGCGATGCACGCGTGTATCGGCATCCACCAGGTCCGCAAGCCCGGCATCGAGAATCGGGGCGACGCTGTCGTCGAAGGCCTCGCGATGGGTCGCCTCGTGGCGCTGCTGGCTGAAGAACTCGAGGTCGCGACGACCGAAGAGATACCGCGCCTTGGGGAATGTCGGCACCCAACTGCCGTCCTCAAGGCGGGTATTCCAGCCGACGTGGTCGAAGTGCAGGTGAGTGCACATGACGAGGTGGATGTCTTGCGGGCGCAGGCCCGCGCTTGCCAGGTTCTCCAGGTAGGGCGTCCGCAGATGACTGACCGGGGGCAGACTGCGCTGCTTGTCGTTCCCGCAGCAGGTGTCGACCAGGATGTTGCGGCCATCCACGCGCAGCACGTAGCTGTGCACGCTGATGCGCATGTTGGCCTCAGCCGGGCCGTCCGCCAGATCGGCGTCCCAGTACCAGCGCTTGAGGCGGGCGAGGTCCGGCGCGGTGATGCTGGGCAGCGCGGCGGAGAACGGAATCACCGCATCGCCCTCGTAGACTCGTGCAATACTCAGCCGGCCCAGCGTCAGGTCTTTCACGGCTCGCTCCCCTTGCAAGCCTGATAGCCGGGAACGCTCCGCCCGAGGTAGATGTCACGTGTGACATGCCACACGCCGGAGGCGTCGCGCTTGGGTGTGGTGATGCCCGAGCCGCCGCGACCGGGATTCTCGCGGGCAATCTCATCGGCTGTGCGGCGCTTGAAGAACGGATCGTCCGTGAAGATCATCTCATCGATGTAGTACGTTGCGCAGCCACGCTCGATGATATGCATGTGGACATGCTGCGTGATGGTGCTGTCGGGGTAGCTCGCCGGCCGGATGGTCTCAAACGTGTAGCGTCCCTTGGCGTCGGTCAACGCCCAGCCGCGCAGCCGTCCGTGGAAGTTCGACTCCTGGCTGCGGGGAGGGTCCGGCGGCGGGTAAATGCCGTGCTGATTGGTGTGGTAGGCGTACACGATGACCCCGGCCCGTGGCTTGCCGTCCGGAGCAAATACACGGCCCGTGATAACGAGTGGCTCGCCGGGCTCACCCAGGGGCGCGATGCGCGCCACGGATGTGAGCTTGGGCGGCATCCCCTCGTAGGGCCCGGCTCCGAGGCAACCCGGACAATCACCGATGTCGGGGTCCGGCGTTGCCATGGGCGGCAGCTCCGCGCACTTCGCCACCCGGGAGGGGATCGGCCGGAGGAAGATCACGCGAGCGTCCGGGCAGATCGTGTAGGCGAAGGAGCGCTCATCGGCCGCGGAGCTGCGCCACAATGTGTTCGCCACGACCACCGGTTTGCCCGAGACATCGTCGATCAGCTTGACTCGTGTCTCGACGGTACCGTTGGCAGCGATGCCTGCAGCGCTGATCTCGAAGGTCAGATGCTCGGTCGCCTGCAGGCGGTGGTTGGTGCCGGGCGGCACCGTCGCGTTGAGTAGCACGGGCGTCGTCGCGTCGCCCTCGTGAGCCGAGAGTGCGAAGCGGATCTGCGGCGGATCCGCCGCTCGACTCAGCGACGACCACAGCAGAAGCGCGACGAGGACTGATTTGCGCATGGACTCCCCCTGCGGCGTCAACGCTGGACGCCGTCCGGCGCGACTATTCGACTCGGCGAGGAGCTGCGGAAGGGGAAAGTTACAATCCGCCGGGGATGAGCCACGAATCGTCAGCTGTGCGGCACGAGGAGTTATGATCGCACCCTCAGGCACAGCACGCTTGTGATGGAGGTGACGGCGCATGATTCGACTGTGGGTGATCTTGGGATGCGTGGCGGTATCGTTGAGCGCCTGTGCGGACACTCGCGCGGGACCGGTTGTTGCCCTGCCTAACGGGTACTACCTGCAGCCCGATCGGGAGGGACAGACCGAGCTCGTCAAGCGAGACGGTCATACAGTCGTGCCAGCGCCGATCGCGGCATACGCCGTATCGGGCCAGGTCGTCGCGGGCGCCTTGGGGAAGGCGCAGCCGCAGAATCGCTCGTACGCGAACGATCTACCGTTTCATGGTGGCGCGGAGACGCGCTACTTTATCCTCGACACCAAGACCGGCCTCATCGACCGGGGCCTGGATGAGTCTGCCTGGCACCGCAAGCTGAACGAGCTGGGCGTCACGCAGTCGCCGGAGATCTACCCACTGCTCCCGTGGCGGTAACCGTGGAAGACACATTGGCCTCGAAGGCCAGCCCGATCGGGGCGGTCAGTCTGAGTTCCTTCCGTGATGTGCCTGCCAGCCTGGCGGGCGCTCGAGAGGACGCCAGGGCGCGGCCGCTCGCGAGCCTGGATGTCGCCAATCCCAAGCTGTTCTATCACGATGTCATTGGCCCCTACTTCGAGCGGTTGCGGCGCGAGGATCCGGTGCATTTCGTCGAGAGTCCGGCCTACGGACCCTACTGGTCGATCACCAAGTTCCACGACATCGTGGCGATCGATACCAATCATCGGCAGTTCTCATCTGAGGCGAGTCTCGGCGGCATCACGATCTTTGCCGATCGGCGCGAGCCGCTGCCGATGTTCATCGCGATGGATCCGCCCAAGCACGACGTGCAGCGCAGAGCCGTCTCGCCGATGTTCGCGCCGCCAAGCCTGCGACAGCTCGCGCCATTGATCCGCGAGCGCGCCGCCGCAATCCTCGACGGGCTGCCGGTCGGCATCGAGTTCGACTGGGTGGACAAGGTGTCGATGGAGCTCACGGCGATGACGCTGGCAACGCTGTTCGATTTTCCCCAGGGGGATCGCCGCAAGCTCACGCGTTGGTCGGACGTCGCCACCGCGCTGCCGGGCGCGGGAGTCGTCGACACACCCGAACAATGGGTGACGGAGATGACCGATTGCTTCACGACGTTCCAGAGGCTGTGGAACGAGCGCAGCTCGGGCGCGCCGGGAAACGATCTGATCTCGATGCTCGCCCACGGCCCGGAGACGCGTGCGATGGCGCCGTACGAATTCCAGGGCAACATCGTGCTGCTCATCGTCGGCGGCAACGACACGACGCGCAACACGATCACCGGCAGTCTGCTGGCGCTCAGCCGCAATCCGCAGCAGTTCGAGAAGCTGCGGGCCCACCCGGAGCTCATTCCGAGCATGGTCAGCGAGACCATCCGCTGGCAGACGCCGCTCGCACACATGCGTCGCACCGCGCTCGAGGATGTCGAGTTCCGCGGCCGGCGCATTCGCAAGGGCGATAAGGTGGTGATGTGGTACATCTCGGGTAATCGCGACGAGGAGGTCATTCCCGGCGCCGACGCCTACCGCATCGATCGCGAGCACCCGCAGCAGCACGTCTCCTTCGGCGTTGGCATTCATCGCTGCGTGGGCAATCGGCTCGCCCAGCTGCAACTGCAGATCATCTGGGAGGAGATCCTCAAGCGGTTTCCGGCGATCGAGGTCACCGGCGAGCCCGAGCGCATCTATTCGACCTTCGTCCGCGGCTATCGCTCGCTCAGGGTGAGAATTCCCGCTCGGCACTGAAGGCCGCTCAGTCGAGCCCGAAGCGGCGGTGAAACCACATCTTCATTAGGTGCGTGAGCACCAGGTAGGCGAACAGCATCAGCGCGAGCATCGCCCAGTAGAGCCCGGGCAGTGGCACGAATCCGAGTCCGTGCGCGAGCGGGGAGAAGGGCAGCCACACCCCGATCAGACAGATGGTGAGGCTCGTCAGCATGAGCGGCACGCTCGCGCGACTTTCGATGAAGGCGATCCGCCGCGTGCGGATGACATGAATGATGAGTGTCTGGGAGAGGATCGACTCGACGAACCAGCCTGTCTGGAAGAGGGCTGCCTGCGCCACGGTCTGCGCGTGCAACAGGAAGTACATCGTGAAGTAGGTGGCGTAGTCGAAGATCGAGCTGATCGGCCCGATGAAGAGCATGTAGCGACCGATGTTGCCGATCTCCCACCGTCGTGGCTTCGCGAGGTACTCCTCATCGACATTGTCGGTCGGGATGGCGGTCTGCGAGAGGTCGTAGAGGAGATTGTTGGTGAGCACCTGCACCGGGGCCATGGGCAGAAACGGTAGCCACGCGCTCGCGCCGAGCACACTGAACATGTTGCCGAAGTTGGAGCTGGCGCCCATGCGGATGTACTTGACGACGTTGCCGAAGACCTTGCGTCCCTCGATGACACCGGCGTCCAGCACCAGCAGGCTCTTCTCGAGCAGAATGATGTCGGCGCATTCCTTGGCGATGTCGACCGCCGTGTCCACCGAGATTCCCACATCGGCGCATCGCAGCGCCGGCCCGTCGTTGATGCCGTCGCCGAGGAATCCGACAACGTGACCTTGCCTCTGCAGGGCCTCGATCACGGTGGCCTTCTGAGTGGGTGACAGCTTGGCAAAGACCTGCGCCTTCTCGACGGCCTCGCTCAGCTGCGCCGGGCTCAGAGTCTCGAGCTCGCTGCCGAGCACGACCCGGTCCACCGGCAGATTCACCTCACGGCAGATCTTGCGCGTGATGACCTCGTTGTCGCCGGTCAATACCTTGACGCGCACTCCGTGATCCGCGAGCGCGCTGATCGCCCGCTCGGCGCTCGCCTTGGGCGGGTCCAGAAACGCCACGTAGCCGACCAGCGTCAGGTCGCACTCGTCAGCGCGTCCGCACACCTCCTGGGTCGGGGGCAGGTCCTTCACCGCCACCGCGATCACGCGAAAGCCGTCCGCATTCAGCGAGGTGACCGTACCCTTCAGCGCCTCGAGATGACCGGCATCCAGGGCGAACGTCTCACCGCCCGCTCGGCCGTTGCGGCACGCCGCAAAGACCTCCTCGACCGCACCCTTGCAGATCAGCAGGCGGCGGCCTTCACCCTCGACGGCCACCGACATGCGTCGGCGCTCGAAATCGAACGGCACCTCATCGATCTTGCGGTAGTGGGCCGCGGCGCTCGCCAGGGTAGGCGCCTGCGGATGGTGCAGCACGGCCAGATCGAGCAGGTTCTTCAGTCCTGACTGGTACTGGCTGTTGAGAAACGCGTACTGCAGGACCTCATCGCTGCTCGCGCCGAGCAGATCAACGTGCTTCTCGAGGAACACACGGTCCTGCGTCAGGGTACCGGTCTTGTCGGTGCACAGCACGTCCATCGCACCGAAGTTCTGGATGGCATTGAGGCGCTTGACGATGACCTTGGCGCGCGACATGGTCAGAGCGCCCTTGGCGAGATTCACGGTGACGATCATCGGCAGCATCTCGGGCGTGAGCCCGACCGCCACCGCCGTCGCGAACAGCAGCGCCTGGATCCAATCGTGCTTGGTCAGGCCGTTGATGAGGAACACCAGTGGCGCCATCAGCAGGATGAAGCGGATCATGAGCCAGGCGAAGCGGTTGATGCCGCGATCGAAGCTCGTGAGCGTGCGCGGCCCGGCGATGAGCTCGGCCAGGCCCCCGAAGTAGGCGCGCCGGCCGGTAAGCGCGATTACCCCGGTCGCGCTGCCGCTGACCACGGTGGTTCCCATGAAGCAGATATTGGTGAGGTTCGAGAGATCCGCGCTGGCGGCGAGGGCAGGGGCGGACAGCTTCTCGACCGGGAGCGCCTCGCCCGTGAGGGCGGCCTGATTGACGAACAGGTCCTTCGCGAGGACCAGTCGCAAGTCGGCGGGTACCATGTCGCCGGCCGAGAGGCGCACCAGGTCGCCGGGCACGAGCGCCTCGATCGGAACCTCTTGCGCCGTCGCCGCGCTTGCGCCGACCTCGCCGCCGGCCTCGCGCCTTAGGACGGTCGCGGTCGTATGCACCATCGCCCGCAGTTTCTGCGCGGCCCGTGAGGATTTGCGCTCCTGGACCGTCGCCAGAGTCAGGCTGAGGACGACCATCACCGCGATGATCACCGCGGCCTCGCGGTCACCCATGACGAGCGAGGTCGAGGCGAGGACCAGGAGCAGGACATTGAGCGGATTGAGCAGGCGTCGTAGCAGCTGCTGCGGCAGCGACGCGGATTGCTCCTGCGCCACGCGGTTGGGACCGACCTCGGCTCGGCGCCTCTCGACCTCATCAGGCGTAAGCCCGCTTTCGGTGGCGTGCAGTCGCGCGAGCACTTCGGGCGCGGCAAGCGTCCCCAGGGCAACGAGCTCGTCGGGAACGTGTGCCTTGCGCGCGGCAGCGGAGCCGTTCGCGTGCGTACCCCGGAACACTAGAGATACGTCCTCATCGGCGCTGGTGTGCGGGCACGGTGCTCAAGGCCGCAACTCGGTTCAATATACGCAGAATCGCGTATGTCCGGCACGCGTGAATCTGGTGTGCTATCGGGCCGGAGCCCGGTACGCGCCCGGGGGAGGGGTTTATGCAGTCTAGGGTCGCAATAGGGCTGGCAGTCCTCTGCCTCGCCGCGTGTGCGTCGCTCGAGTATCCCGTGTCGCGGCACGGCGAGGTCGCCACTCGAGTCGCGACGGTGGCGCCCGATCCGGAGCCGGCGAGACTTGCGCACCTGGATGCATCCCAGGTAGCCCGGGGACACTACCTTGCACAGATCATGGGGTGCGGGGGCTGTCATACGGACGGTGCTCTGGTGGGTGCGCCGGATGCAGCGCGGCTGTTTGCGGGCTCCTCGGTCGGGATCGCAGCCACCGATCCGGCCCGTGACTTGCGGCCGGCTGTGGTGTTTCCCGCAAACCTTACGCCGGATCCGAAGACGGGCATTGGGGGTCGGTCCGACGCACAGATCGCGGCGGCCATCCGAGCCGGGTGGCACGGTGAGGGAGCCGGGGAGTTGCAGATCATGCCGTGGCGGGAGTATGCGATCCTGACCAACGAGGACGTTGCGGCGATTGTCGCCTACTTGCGCAGCATTCCGGCGATCGAGCACCCAGTGCCCGGACGTGTCGCGCGCGGGACCAATGCTCGCGCACCGTACCTGTATTTCGGAGTCTACCGATCCGGTCCGGCGGTGAGCGCCGGGCGCTGACCACAGGCCGGGCCGCGTGCCCGAGATCGGGTCGACAGTGCTATACAGGTGGGTGAAGATACGGATCGTCTTCGCGCGCAAGAACCAAGGGGGGCGGAGATGTCGCAGAGCTATGGTATCAGCCGCAGGCATTTCGTCGGTACGAGTGTCGCCGCGCTCGCGTTCGCCGCCATTCGCTCGACGCCAGCAGCGCAGGAGCCGCTGACGCCGTATCGCGCAATCTATGACGAGCGTTTCGAGGCGGGTCGGCGCTTCGCAGCTGAGGCGGCAAATCACGGCTGGGTCACGCGGGGCATCCGCGGCGACGTGACGCAGGTGTGGTTCCACGAGCTGGACGTGCGCTGGAAGCGCGGCCCGGCGCCGATTGCCGGCCTGACCACGCCGCAGTCGCTGTTTGTCCTCGAGCGACTGGCCTGGGATGTGGGCATGCGCGTGACGGTGCGCGAGGTGGACGCCACGACAGGGCTGGTTCGCTGGGTGATCAGGCTGCCCAAGACTGGGGGAATCGGACCATGAAGCCACCACCGGGTGTGAGCGATGCGGACTTCGCCGCGGCCCTGCAGCAGTTCTCCGGCGTCGTCGGCTCGCAGTGGGTGTTCACCAGCGACGAGGACGTGGGGACATATAAGGACGCGTACTCACCCTTGTGGGGCGAGCCCGAGGAGAAAGTCGCCTCGGCGGCCGTGGCACCCGACAGCGTCGAGCAGATCCAGAGGATCCTGGGCATCGCGAACCACTTCTCGATCCCACTCTATACGGTTTCCACGGGGCGCAACCTTGCCTACGGCGGCGCCGCGCCGGTGTACTCCGGCAGCGTCGTCCTCGACCTGAAGCGGATGAATCGGATTCTCGAGGTCAGCGAGGAGTTCGCCTACGCGCTCGTCGAGCCCGGCGTGAGCTATTTCGATCTGTATCGGCACATCCGCGAGAAGGGTCTAAAGCTGTGGATCGACGTGCCGGATCCGGGCTGGGGCAGTCTGATCGGCAACGCGATCGATCATGGCGCGGGGCGCACGCCGCTGCCGTACCGCGACCACTTCGATGCTCACTGCGGCATGGAGGTGGTGCTCGCCAACGGTCGGGTCGTCCGCACCGGAATGGGCGCCATGCCCGGATCGCGGCTCTGGCAGCAGACCAAGTACGGTCCGGGGCCGCTCGTCGATGGCATCTTCTCGCAGTCGAACCTCGGTATCGTCACCAAGATGGGCTTCTGGCTGATGCCGGAGCCCGAAGCATCGCTGACCGGACGGGTCCGCGTGGCGCGACACGATGATCTGATCCCGTTCGTGCGGATTCTCTCGAACCTCATGTACACGAACATCGTGAACTGCAATTTCACCATTCAAAGCCCCGTGTTCCTCTCGCCCTCGACTCCCGAGAAGGAGCAGCTGCTTGGCAAGAGTGACGGCGGTACCGCGCAGGAGTGGGACCGCTATGCCGCCGCACACGGGCTCGATCACTTCTGGGAGACCGAGCTGCGGTTTTTCGGACCGCCGAAGATCATGGCGGCACAGTGGGACTACGTAAAGGAGCGCTTTGCGACCATCAACGGCGCGCGCCTCGAGGAGGGCGAGACCACGCATTTTCCCCTCACCGACGAGCAGGTCAGCAAGCTCCCGGACCTCACCACGTTCGGCATTCCGAGCCTTAGCGTCTTCTCCGGAATGGCCGTCGGATCGCTGACGGGCTCCGACGCGGGTGCGCCGCAGACCACGGGCCATCTCGATGCATCGCCCATCGTGCCGATCTCGGGCGAGGCGCTGCTCAAGGCGCAGCGGGTCTTCGACCGCGTCTTTCAGCAGGCGGGACTACCTCGAGGTCTCGGGTTCGCCTTCAACTACCACTGGCGGACCTTCATCATGTTCCAGGGGCTGCAGGTCACCAACAACAAGGAGCACAACGCCAAGGTCCGCGCGGCCTATGAGAAATGTGCCCAGGCGGCGGCCGACAACGGCTGGGGCCTCTATCGGGCGCACGCGGCGTTCCATGACAAGGTGATGAGCCTGCTTTCCTACAACGATCATGCGCTCATGAAGCTCAATGAGACTTTGAAGGATGCACTGGATCCGAAGGGGATCCTGTCTCCCGGCCGCTATGGAATCTGGCCCAGACATCTGCGCGGGAGTCACTCATGAGCAAGCCTCGCGCCGTTCGTGTTGGCGGTGCCTTGATCGTCGCGGCAACCCTCACAGCCCTGAGCAGCGCGCTCGCCGATCCGGCCTCCTCGCCGCAGACCGCGTGGAGGCGCTCGACGCTCAAGGCCGATGCCAGCCTCAGCGATCCGCTCGTGAAGCGCGGCAAGCAGGTCTTCGATGCGCGCTGCCAGATCTGCCACGGGGCTTACTCCAAGCCGCAGGGCGTCAGCGTGTTCACGATGCCGCAGATGCCAGGCACCTATGCTCTGGAGCTCAAGTACAAGGGACAGAAGCCGGCACTGCTGGAGGAGCGGACGGATCTCACCCCGCAAGCCGTGGCCGTGTTCGTGCGGCACGGCGGCGGAGGATTCATGCCGGCGTTCCGGCCGACCGAGGTGAGCGACGAGGACCTGAAGGCGCTGGGTGCCTATCTGGCCCGCAAGCGCTGAGGGGACTCACCAGACCGTCGCCTCCTTAAGGCTGTGGCGCACAGGCCTTAAACGCCGCCTGCCGCAGCGGCATCCAACCAGTGCAACTTCCCATGGGCGCTGGAGTTCTAACGGCTGCCGCATGAAATTCATCCCACTCGTCTGGTCGGGCCTCTGGCGCAAGCCGGTACGGACGGCGTTGATCTTTCTTCAGGTCAGCGTCGCCTTTGCGCTCTTCGGGGTGCTTCAGGGCATGAAGAGCGGTATGGATCGGGCCGTGGCCAATGCCCGCGCCGACGTACTGTTCGTCGCGCCGAGCGCGCAGGGCGGGGCACCGCTGCCGTCCGCATACCTCACGCGCCTGCAGGCAATCCCAGGCGTGAAGACCGTGACGTTCGCGGACGGGTTGCTCGGCACCTACCGCAAGCCAACCGAGGCGGTGTATGTACTGGCACTCGCGCCGGGTCGTGAGTGGCTGTGGATCGCTCCTGAGATCTTCAAGGTTCTCCCCAGGGATCTCGAAGCGCTGCAGAGGACGCGCACCGGGGTGCTGATCAGCCCCGACATCGGCGCCAAGTACGGCTGGCGCGTCGGCGATCGGATCTCACTCACCTCATCGACCCTGCAGCGCGACGGCTCCGGGACCTGGTCCTTCGACATCGTCGGGACTTTCACGGCCCACGAGCTGGGCGCAGGCGGCTACATCGTCGCCAACTACACGTACCTCGATGAGGCGCGCGCCCTCGACAAGGGCACGGTCCGGAACTTCTACGTGGTGATCTCCGATCCGGCACGGGCAGCGGCGCTGAGCGATGCGATCGACCGCGTTTTCGCCAATTCCTCCAACGGAACGCACACGGCATCCTTCCGTGAGAACGCCCAGCAGCAGATGCAATCGATTGGCGATTTGAACTTCGCCATCCGTGCGATTGTCGGCGCGGTGCTGGTCGCGCTGGTGTTCTCCACGGCGACCATGATGATGCAGACGATCCGCGAGCGCACGCCCGAGCTTGCGGTGCTGAAGACCGTCGGTTTCGGGAATCGGACGATGCTCTTCCTGATGGTTGCCGAGTCCTTGCTGGTGTGCATCGCGGCAGCATTGACGGGCCTCGCACTGTCGTGGATCGCGTTCCCGCTGGCCGCGAACTACGTGCCGGGGCTATCGATGCCGCTGGCGGTGGTAGCGCTGGGCATCATCGGCTCCGTGCTCGTGGCGCTGCTCAGCATGAGCGTGCCGGCCCTGCGGGCTGCGCGCCTGAGCGTCGTTGACGCCCTGGGGCAGCGGTAGGGCGGACGGTGAGCTTCACCAAGCAACTCGGCATGCTGCTGCGGATGAATCTGCTCGGGCTGCCCTATCGACTGGGGCTGGTGGGCACGACCGTCATCGGGGTGGCTTGTGCCGTTGGCGTGCTGGTCTCCATGCTGGCCATGGGCGCGGGTGCGCGGCGCGAGGCAATGGGGAATGTGCGCCCCGACCGCGTGCACCTGCTGAGCGTCGGTTCTCAAGGGGCCATGCAGAGCAGCGTCTCCAAGGATGTGGCTGTGCTGCTGCACGAGTTGCCGGGGATCCGGCGCAATGCGAGCGGCGAACCAATCGCAGTGTCCCAGGCGCTGGTGTTCATTCAGGCGCGAAAGAAGCTAACCGGCAACTCGATTGGCTTCGTCGTGGTCGGCTCGAGCGCCGCGTTCTCCGATTACACACCGGAACTGCACCTGACCTCGGGGCGAATGTACCGCGCGGGCCTGCGCGAGCTGATCGCGAGCAACTTCTGTGCGCGGCAGTTCGAGCGCTTCGGCGTGGGTGACAAGCGCGTCATGCCGGGCGGTGAGTGGCTCGTGGTTGGTAACTTTGATCTCGGTCACTCCGAGGGGACGTGCCTGGTGTACGCCGATGCCGACACGCTGCTGTCCGCCATCGGCCGCGACAGCTACAACCAGGTCGTCGTCATGCTGGAGTCAGCCGCCGCATTTGGCACTCTGACCGATGCGATCAAGGCGAATCCGCTGCTGCACGTCGAGGCGAAGCATGAGGCCGAGGTGGTCGAGGCGAACATGCGCCAGGTGAATGGAATACTGAACTTCGTCAGCTACTTTATCGGCGCGATTCTGGCCACGGCGGCCACCATCGGCGCGGCCAATTCGCTGTACGCAATGGTTGACAGCCGGCGCCGCGAGCTGGCCACACTGCGGGCGGTCGGGTTCAGCGGCGCACCCGTCATTGTCGCGACGCTCTCCGAGGCGGTGCTGCTGGCGCTTCCCGGCGCATTGCTCGGCTCGGGCCTCGGCTGGCTCTTCTTCAATGGTCTGTCCGCGAGTCCGTTCGGATATCAGTTCCACCTGGCGGTCACACCCTCGCTGGTGGCAGTAGGTGTCGCCTGGGCATTGTGCATGGGTCTGATCGGCGGGCTGCTGCCGGCAGTCCGCGCGGCTCGCGTCCCAATCAGCGTCGCGCTGCGCGCGACCTGACTCCTCGCCCCGACCCGACTGATCTGCGGCACGGTACACGGTGCGCAGTTGGCGTGCCGATTCGAGTTGCGTGACAATGCGATGAGGGGCTGCCCGCCGTCCGGCGCTGCAGAAGAGGGGGCACCGATGAGGTTCTTGACGAGGTTCGTCGTTGCTGCGACGGGACTCAGCGCCGCCACGCTCCCGGGCGTCTGGGCCGCGGTGTCGCAGCCGTCCAAGCCCGCACTCAGCTCGACCTACGCCGACCCGGCGCAGCCAGACATCTCCGGATTGTGGGTCGTGACCGGCGCCATGTACTTCGCCCCCGACCGCGCCGTGCCTAAGCTGCTCGGTGAATATCAGACCCTGTATGCCAAGCGAACCGCGGCGTTCAAGGCGGGCGTCGCCGTTGACGACACGACAGCCGAGTGCCTGCCCGCGGGAATACCGCACTTGCTCATCGTCCCCTATCCCTTCGAGATCGTGCAGACTCCCGGGCGCGTCACGCTGCTCTACGAATACGACAGTGCCGTACGCCGCGTGGCCCTGGGGGTCACGCCGCCGGAGCATCCGGATGCCGACACGGCGACTTACAACGGAGATTCCTATGGGCATTGGGAGGCCGGCACCCTGGTGATCGAGACCGTGAATATCCGCGCCGATACCCAGCTTGATTTCTCAGGTGTGCCGCACAGCGACGCGCTGCGCGTCACCGAGCGTCTGCGGCGCAAGGATGCCTCGACGCTCGAGGACCAGATCACCCTTACCGACCCGAAGGCGTATGCGGAGCCGTTTACGGTGACACGAGTGTATCGTCTGCGGCCGAAGTGGAAGATCTCCGAATACGTGTGCGAGGAGAACAATCGCAACAAGCCCGACGCCCAGGGCCATACCCGCAGCGGCGTATCAGCCGGGCCTTCGGAGTAAGTCATGCAGAAGCTTGTTACGGCAATCCTCGGGGTGCTCCTTGCGGTTCCCGCGCTGGCGCATCACTCCTTTGCCATGTACGACAGCTCCAGGCAGGTCACCATCGAAGGCGTGGTCAAGGAGGTGCAGTGGACGAACCCGCACGTATGGATCGAGGTCATGGTTCCCAATGCAGCCGGCGGCAACGACCAGTGGAGCATTGAATGCACGAGCGTCAATTTCATGACGCGGCGCGGATTCAGCAAGCACACGATCAAGCCCGGGGACAAGATCAGCATCACCCTGTCCCCGCTCAAGGACGGCGCGCATGGTGGTGCCTTCAAGAGCGTCAACAGTCTCAACGGCGCACCGCTCGCTCTCGAGCCACAAGACTGACGAGCGTCGATGGCCGCACGTCGGCCGGGGAGGGGTGATGAAACAGTTCCTGCCTGCCGTGGTCGCGGCCGTCCTGTTCCACGCCGCTCAGGCGGCCAACCTGTCCGGTGACTGGCAGTTCGACTCCAAGGCCGGTGCTACACCGATCGTGGTCGACTGCCACCTGTGGCAGTCGGGCGCTGCGCTGAGCGGCACGTGCGAGCCGCGCACCGATGACTCGGTGGCCGTGCCGTTCACCGGCGCGGTCACTGGCTCGAAAGCGCACTGGGCCTACACAGTCACCTTCCAAGGTAAACCGGGGACCGTGGAGTTCGAGGCGGACGTGAAGTCTGCAACGCGGATGATCGGCAAGCTCAAGCTCAACGGCAAGCCCAGCGCTCTCACAGGCGCGAAGCTCGACGATGCGGCGCGCCTGCAGCGCCTCGAGGATGAGTCCGCTATCCGGCGGCGGCTGCAGGACTACATGCCTCTGCTGCGCAACCGCGACTGGGACCACTACATTCTGATGTTCGCACACGATGCGGAATTGGTGATGGACGAGGGGAATCGTCACGGACGCGAGGACATCCGCAATCGCATGGCGGCGGCTAGCGAGCGCATGGCGAAGGCCGCGGCCGGGCGGCCGGTGCGCCCGAGCGCCGACCTTCTCAGTAACGTTGAAGTCAACGTCCGTGGCGACATCGCCAGTGCGAGCTCGCGCTTTACCTTTCTCACCCAGAACGACGCCAACGAGTTCGTCGTCCGCGGATCCGGTCTGTATCTCGACACCTGGATACGCGAGGAAGGCGAGTGGCGCATCAAGCGGCGCAAGGTCGCGTGGGATCTGCTGGCGGCACCGGCGGCTGCGTCCGCCTCCGGCGCAAAGCCATGAATCGCGCGTCCATTTGGCAGGCTGCGGCACTCATGGTGCTGCTGGTCAGCGGCTCGCGGGACGTGCCGGCGCAGGCGGCTGCCGGCAGCGCGAGCACTCGGCTGCTGGTGACGCGCTACACCCTCAAGCCGGACCATGTGGCGCAGTGGCGCGCGCTGCAAAGACAGGACGTGCTGCCCGCGCTCAGGAAGGCCGGCATCCAACATCAGGCGATGTACGAGACAGTGCTCGGCGATGCCCCCGAATACACGAGCGTGCGCGAGCTCGCGGGCTTCGAGGAGTTTGACGGCCCGGAGCCTGTGGTGCGTGCGCTTGGCGATAGTGCGGCCGCGCGGTTGCAGCAGCGCCTCGCCGAATGCACGCAGGCGATCCATCGGTCCATTGAGAATCGTCGTGACGACTTCTTCCTGGATCCCGGCAACGCGCAGGTTCAATACGCGAGCAAGTACCGCGCGATGCCCGGCAAGAGCCAGGCCTACATGGAGTTCTTCCGCGACCAGATGATGCCGGTCATGCGCAAGGCGAAGGAGAACGGCACCTTCGCAGGTCTCGAGGTGACGGTCTCCGCGCACGGTGGGGAGTGGGGGCTGATCACCCTCGATATGTACTACCCGAGGTTTGCGCCTCTCGATGGGGAGCCGCCGGTGGCGAAGACGCTAGGCCCCGAAGGGACACGCGCGCTGCTCGCAAAGGGAGCGGGCCTGATCACCCCACTCGAGTGGATCGTGCGACGCCGTGTCGACGAGTTGAGCTACTGAGATCGCTATCGAGACGGTGCTCGCCGGCGGGCTGTGGTGGACCCAGGTCGACTCGAGCCAGCTTGAGAGCGCGGTGCTCAACTTGGTGCTCAACGCACGGGATGCGATGCCCGAGGGCGGCAAGTTGACGATCGAGACTGCAAATGCTCTTCTGGATGAGAGCTACGCGGCGGCGCGGGCCGAAGTGTCCCCGGGACACTATGTGATGATAGCGGTGAGCAACACCGCCATCGGCATGAGCAAGGAGGTCGCTTCGCGGGCATTCGAGCCGTTCTTTACCACGAAAGCCGTCGGTCATGGGACGGGGCTGGAGCTCTCCCAGGTATACGGCTTCATCAAGCAGTCGCACGGGCATGTGGAGATCTACAGCGAGCCGGGCAGCGGCACGACGGTCAAGATCTACCTGCCTCGGCTCGAAAGGCCGCCGCTCAGCGAGCCCGTCATCGAACCGAGGGAAACGACGACGCCGCGAACCCGGGAAAGCATCCTCCTCGTCGAGGACGAAGACGACGTGCGCGAGTTCATTGCCGAATCACTTGGCGAGCTAGGCTATCGCGTGCTCGCCGCCGGCGACGGGCACGCGGCTCTGCGGACCCTGGATGTACACGGCGACATCGATCTGTTGTTCACGGACGTAGGTTTACCCAACGGAATGAGCGGCCGGGCGCTCGCCGAGGCGGTACGTCATCGCCGACAGGGCATCAAGACACTCTTCACAACAGGCTATGCGCCTAGCGCCGTCTCGCACGACGGCCGGCTGGAATCGGACGTCGATCTAATCACCAAGCCCTATACGCGGACGGAGCTCGCGGCGAAAGTGCGCACCGTGCTCGATCGCCAAGCGGGCAGCATTGACCAGTCAGCTCAACCATGACCGATGGAGAACACGATATGCGACAAGCGAAAGTGGCGATCCTGGGGCTCGGCGCGATGACCTGGCTGACGTGGGCTCACGCCGACGTGGCCGTGCTCGCGGTTCGGCTTGGCGCGAAGGATGTCGTCGCACTTGCCAAGTTCTACGATGCGGCATTCGGCCTGAAGGAGATCGACCGGGTCGGGCAGCCGCCGACGGAGATCATCATGCGCTACGGCGCCACGGTTGCGGCAGCGAAAGCCGGCGCATCGCCGGAGTTTCTCGTGCAGCGTCGCGAGCCGGGCGCGGCCAGCGACCCGATACCACACGCGGTCTTGCGTGTATCGGACATGAGCGCAACGGTGTCGACCGCGAAGGCTGCCGGCGCAACGATGAGGGGCGAGGTGGCATCGATACCGATCGGCGGCACGCCCGTTAAGGTCGCGACATTGGTCGATCCAGACGGCAATGTGCTCGAGCTGATGGAGCTGCCCAAGGGCGTCGACCATCTTCAGCATCCGTAACGATCGGTACAAAGGGGTCGTCCCATGGTCTCTCGTCTATGCCGCATCACTGCGTCGCTCGGTTGCATGCTGGTCGGCGCCGGTCCGGGTCTCACGGGTGCCGATGCGGCACAGAAAGTGAGCGAGCCGGATTGCAACCGCCGTTGCCTCTTTGAGTTCCTCCAGACCTATACAGAAGGCCTGCTCGACAACAACACGTCCCACATCAAGGGTGCATCCGGCCTGCGTGCCACCTCGAACGGAGTCGACGTTCAACTCGGCAAGGGGGAGGTCTGGGGGCTGGCCAAGCGCATGCCCTATCGCCAGGCTTTCGTCGATCCGGTGACTGGCTCGGCCATGTTCATGGGCACGGTTACAAACGCCCCCACGAACCAGGGGGAACGATGGTGGTTCTACATGGTGCGTCTGAAGGTCGTCGCGAAACAGGTTACGGAAGTCGAGGAGATCTCGTACGACGGCATGCTCAGGGGAACCCCGGCCTCCAAGCTCACTCAGGCCGACCGGATCTACGATGCCCTGCTGCCCCCGGGCGAGCAGGTTTCGCGCGCACAGCTCATCGCCACGGCGAACAAGTACTTCGACGTGGTTTCCGGAACGCTCGACTACCACGATGCACCATGGCATCCGGAGTGCTCGCGGCTCGAGGACGCCGTCCTCACGGTCAACCAGCCCGAGTCGCCGGGAAGTTGTGCCGGCGAGTTCAACAACCCGCGGATCAAATGGATCGTGAAGAACCGCCGCTTCTACATCGCCGATGTCGAACGCGGTATCGTGATGGCCGTCGCCAACTTCACCTCGCCACCCGAGTATCCGAACAACAACGCTTCGGTCGTCTTCGAGGTGTTCAAGATTCAGGATGGGCTGATCCGCCACATCGAGGCGATGTTCCGCGGCGACAGCTCGATGAAGACCTCCACCTGGCCTGATCTGCGATCGGAGGCACCGGCGAAAGGGGGCTGACCGGGTGCCGCCGTCTATCCCTCAA
>Ga0335081_10000684_pt1 | contig 55967 bp, 45 predicted proteins | sample Lox_Sample_35_FD_206713 | JGI IMG/M metagenome (GOLD analysis project Ga0335081, IMG submission 206713) | Soil microbial communities from Loxahatchee National Wildlife Refuge, Florida, United States - Lox_Sample_3.5 | ecosystem: Environmental > Terrestrial > Soil > Wetlands | place: USA...
CGTATAAAGGAATCGGGATGGAAGGGCCCATCGCCGCATGGTATACGAAGAACACCAAACAGGATGTGCGCCGGTTTGAACTCGCGGCCCGAACCGTCGCCGAACACGTGCCTTTGGGAGGCAGCGTGCTCGAAGTGGCGCCCGGCCCCGGCTATCTCGCCATCGAAATTGCCAGGTCCGGCCGCCATGTCACCACCCTCGACATCAGCAAGTCTTTCGTCCGGATCGCGCGCGAAAACGCCAGCCGCGCCGGCGTGGTTATCGATGTCCGGCACGGCAACGTCTCTGCTATGCCGTTCGCCGGATCATCGTTCGATTTCGTGGTCTGCATGGCCGCTTTCAAGAACTTCTCCGACCCGGTGGGCGCCCTCAACGAAATCCACCGGGTCCTGAGACCGGGAGGCCAAGCCGCGATTTTCGACCTTCGAAACGACGCCGCGCGCGCCGATGTGGACGCCGAAGTCCGCGGCATGAAGCTGTCGCCGCTGAACACCCTGCTAAGCGGTTGGATCTTCCGGTTCGGGCTGTTGAAGCGGGCCTACACCCTTGACGCCGTCAAGCGAATGGCGGCGCAGAGTGTTTTTGGCCGCTGTGAAGTCTCGGCGAATGGAATCGGCTTCGAGTTGCACCTCACCAAGGACGGCCAACAACCGCGGGCCTGAGAAGCGGCCGCCCACTACAATTCCTTACAATCGTCCGCCAGCGATGTGCCGCGGACACTCGTGTCTGCCGCGTCGAAACTCGTCTCGACACCCGGCCATTGCAAAGTCCGCCGCGGCACGCCACACGAGCGGGCCGTCATCGCTTAACGGCCCCTCCGGAAGTGGTACGTAAACGACGCCGTCGCGTACGACCTCAACGGGAAACCCGTGATCCGCTCAAAAGGATCGCCTTCCCCGCGCAGCGCCAGCGTCTCCAAAGTCTGTCCCCCGTATCCGCTCGCGATAAACACATTGAGACCCAGGTCAAATCCCTGTCTCTCAAACGCCCGCACCAGGGCGCCACGAAACTCTCGCACCGGCACGGAGTTGAAGCCGTCCCCAAGCGGCTTCCGGCCGACGTTCTCATACTCTCCCCGCGCCACCAGGTGAAAAGGCAGCCTGTCGGACGTTCCCAGGATGTCCCAAATCAGTCGCGGAGCTTCCGGCGTGGGTTCGCCCGAAATGCGGTCGCGCGCATCCGCCCGCGAGAATAGCCCCTGAACAAAGCCGTGCCTGAAGTTCCGGCGCGCGGTCAGTGTCACAGACCGGAGCAAGCCCGGTCCTTCATCCTCCTGGAGTCCGGTGTCATTCGAAATGCGCGCAAGCTGCTGGGAGGTGGTCACGTGCGCCAGTGTCGCCTGGAACTCGGTTTTGGCGATCGTCTTGGCCAGCACCAACTGGTAGGAGCGAGCCTTGCTGACGATGGTGCCGCCGAAGATTGCCGTCGTCCCGATCCGCGGGTCGTTGACGTGAAAAGCTTGCCCATAGCTCAACGCCACGGTGGGCAGAAACGATGCCGATTCCGGGGGAAGCACCGTCAAGGTGCCTTTCGGGGACTTGACCAGCGCGTCCCTCGTAAAGGAGTACGTGGGACGGTACAGATCCTGGTTGTCCATGGACACCGCATCGGCCCGATACCCGAGGTTGTAGTGCAAGAACTTCATCAAGGTGCCGTCCGCGGTCACATAGGGGCTATAGAAATTGATGGTGATGTTGTTCGCCGTCACGGGCTGAAACACGCCGGCGTCGTCGGCCCGGTCCAGGTCCAGCGCCCGCGGTGCTTCCCGCCGGAAGTCCATGCCGGCGAGCAGCGTGAAAGCCCGGCTGTAGTTCCCGGCGTACAGCACATCTTCGGAGTTTGCGTTGCGGTGTTCGCTCTGCCGTATCCACCCGTCGCCGAAATTCGGCCGCACATCCAGCGTGTAGTAGCGGTAGAAGCCGGAGAACTGGAGTTGTTGACGGCTGGTGAGATGCCACACGTCATTGAGGATCAGCGCGCCGTTCGACGTCTCCTCCCGCTGGCGCGAGTCGATGGTATCGTCCGGAACGCTCGTATCAATCGGTATCAGGCCCGGCTGATAAGCGAAACCATAGTAGCCGATGCCGTACACGGTAATATCGTGCCTGCCCAATGTGAAGGCCTTCGAAACGTTCCCTTTGTATTGCTTGCGATGTTCCAGCCGCTTCAGAAACCCGTTTCCGTATGAAACTTCCAGGCCAACCCAGAATCTGTTCGAGGGGTCGGTAGGGCTCCAGCCCGTCACCAGGTTCGCATCTCGCGCGTCGCCGCTCAGCCGGATCATCGGCTCCAGGCGATCGCGCAACCCGAACGTGATCGCCGAGTTCACGGAGTTGTTTCCTTCGCGCACGTTGAATGCGCCGCCATCCGTCTCGACGGTTTCGATGGCGATCGGGATGATGACATTGGGATCGGCGTAGCCGTTTCCGTGCGCATTGGCGGGAAGGTTGTTGGGAAAGAGGAATCCCCCGATCTGAAAGAACATCCCGATCGGCTCTCCGTGATCGCCCGCCACGCCCGGAACGAAATATTGCGGTGGCTTCACTCCTCCCGCGGGCGACTCCACCGGCATACCGGGAATCGACACCGGCATCCCCGGCCGCCCTGGGTTGGCATCCAGCGTCTCATCTCGAATCATGATCCGCTGAGCGGGATCCGGGGCGAAAACCCCGACGTCCGAAACGTCCGCCGACACAGTCACGGAATCGCTTTGACCGGCCAACGAGGAAAACTGGAGGTTCTCCATATTGGCGCTGTCCGTCACGGTTACAGTCCTTGTAAGAATGCCAAAACCGGCCGATTCCGCGGTCAAACGGTACTCGCCGGCTTCAATGTCTCCGAATGCGAACCGGCCCTGAGCGTCGGCCTTCGCCTCACGGCGAGCCGAGTCCGCCCGCCGGAGCAGGCTGATCAGCGTGCCGGCGACCGATCGGCCCTGCGGGTCCGTGACCGTTCCCGACAGGCTGGCGCCATCCAACGGCGTAAACCCGGCAAACCAAAGCACCGCCGCGGCCAGCCACACGATCCTCCCTTGTCGAACCGGCGTAGTAGGTCGAGTCGTCACGGATATCACCTTCCGTAGCACAAGTTTTAGCATCGTGCTACCGATACAGTAACACGACGCTCAAAAAGGTACTACGGGAAATGTCCCGGTTCGGATTTCCGATGTGGAGCCGACGTCTGACAAAGCGCGGCGCACAGAGACAGGGAAAAATCACGTGTTCAGGCTGTCCTTGCTTCGTCGAAATCGCGTGGAAAACCGCGTTTGAATGGCCGGCGCTAATTCTCGACCGGCGTCTTTTCGATATGGTCCACCACGATGATTTCGACCGGCACCTTCTTGCCGCTGGTTTGCCGGAGCCTATCACCGCTCCGGCGAGAATCGCTGGTTTCAACTAAATCCGGACATCCTCCCACATTTTTCACTTTTCAGATTTTTTTCGCCTTGATTCTAAACCCCTTACTCTCCAATCCGCCTTCCCACCCATTGCCCGCCTGCTAGCGTGATCTCAGGAGAAGGTTGCGCGAGAGCGCGTCTCGGGCGCACGAAATCGCCTCCCGGCCCGCACGGCATGGGAGGCTTTTTTGTTCTCAGGCCCGGCGCTCGCCGCCTTTCTCCGAAAAGGAGTCACTGTATGTCAAGTATCCGGCAAATCGAGGCCAACCGCCTCAACGCACAAAAGAGTACCGGTCCCCGCGGGGTGCCCTCTGGGCCCGAGGGCAAGGCCGCCGTCCGCATGAATGCCCTGAAATCCGGCATCGACGCTCAATCCACCATCATCCGCGGTGAAAACCCCGCCGACCTCGAAGCACTCACTAACGAATATCTTGCGGCCCATTCCCCAGTCACTCCCCAAGAGCGCTTCTATGTCGACATCCTCATCCGCTCCGACTGGCAGATGCGCCGTCTCACCCGCGCCGACGCCCAGCTCTGGGAATACCAGTTCGAAGAGCTCTACCACCTCCCCAAAGACACCCCCCTCGGTCGCATCTACATGTGCACTGACACGATCTTCGCCCGTCTCCAGCGTCACATCAAAGGCCTCGAGCGCTCCTACAAAGACGCCGCCCGCGAACTGGCTCTCCTCCAGTCTGCCGGTGGGGCAGACGATCGTTTTGCGTCGTCTGCCAATGCGAACCCTTCAAATCAAGCGGCCCCGCGATCTCCCGAACCTCTTCCCCCCGCCGAGCCCGCACCCGACCCCGCCCCACCTCCGCAACCCATAGCAACCGAACCCACTTACCCTCAAATTGGCTTCGTTCCTTCAAGCAATACCGACCGCCGTTCCAGTGGCGCGGACCATCGCTTTTCACGATCCGCGAATTCGGGCGCCCGCATTCCCAACCCGCCCCAACCGATCCAAACCAGTGCTCCTCCGCACACAAAGGAATTCCCCCGAGGAACCATTAAGGCTTCTTAACGAAAATCTTCGTAAACAATGTGCCTGGCAGCCAATCCGAATATTGACTTCATCCCGTATCTCCAGTAGCTTTACGAGTATATTTTCCAGCGCCGGCGGACGCACATCAGCGCCGGCGGGTTTGAAAGTCATTCAGCACAAGGAGAGGAACATGAAAGTATCACGAAATTCGTTGATCGTCGCGGCGGCATTTACCGGCCTGCTGGGCGGCACGATGGCACGTCTGAACGCGGCGCCAGCGAACGGCATGGGCGGCCAGGAAAAAAAGGACACGGGCAAGAAAGCCAAGAGCAGCAAGACCACCGTCGAAAAGCACGCCTGCGCCGGCAAGAACTCCTGCAAGGGCAAGGGCGGCTGCAAGACCAGCGACAACGGCTGTAAGGGCAAGAACTCCTGCAGCGGCAAGGGCGGTTGCGCCACGGACGGCTCCAAGAAGTAGTAATTCCATTTTCACGAGCAGTCAGTGTCAGGGGGCGGAGTGTCGTGCTCGCGCCCCTTTTCTTTCTCAGCCCAGGCATGTGGCCCGCACCCAGATGGGCCCATGTGGGGCAGCCAATCGTGGCTGCTGCCGCGTTTTACGCGGCATCTTCAACTCGTGAACACCAAGCTACACTGAACCAAAAGGGATGCCAGCAAATCCATTCAACGGACACACCGACTACGGCATCGGTATCGGCTTGCGGATTCCGCACTACGAGCACATCTTCTCGCGCAAGCCCGTCGTCGGCTGGTTCGAGATCATTTCCGAGAACTTCATGACCGATGGCGGCCGCCCTCTGGCCGTCCTCGACCAGATTCTCGAGCGCTACCGCGTCGTCCAGCACGGCGTGTCGATGTACTTCGGCTCCGCCGAGCCGTTGAATCGCGATCACCTCAAGCGCCTCAAGAAACTCGTCAGGCGCACTAGAACCCCCTGGCTCACCGATCACCTCTGTTGGGGCAGCGTCGATGGCCGCTACACCCACGATCTGCTCCCCATGCCCTACACCTTCGAGGCCGCCGGGATCACCGCACGCAAAATTCGCGAGGCCCGCGAGTTCCTCGAAGTGCCCATCGCGGTGGAGAACGTCAGCAGCTACGCCGAATTCCACGTGTCCGAGATGACTGAGTGGGAATTTCTCAATGAAGTCGTGGAGCGCGCCGATTGCGGCATTCTCCTCGACGTCAACAATATCTACGTCTCGTCGCAGAACCACGACTTCGACCCGTACGAATATCTGAACGCCGTGCCCCCCGAGCGCGTGGCGCAGATCCACATCGCCGGCCATTCCAAGTTCGAGAAGTATATCCTCGACACCCACGATCATCCCGTCATCGACCCCGTTTGGAACCTCTACGAGCACGCCATCCGTCGCGTCGGCCCCACCGCCACGCTGCTCGAATGGGATGACCTCATCCCATCCTTCGACGAGGTTCACGCCGAAGCCTTGAAGGCCGCCAAATACATCCCCGCGGCCGCGAGCCTGCCATGACCCTCCTCGAATTGCAGCGGCGCATGGCCGGCGCGATCATGGCGCCCTTGGGCCGCGCGGACGCCATCGCGTCCAAGACCGCCGATGGCCGAGCCGTGCGCGCGGAAGCCGGCGAAATCGTCAAGCCCAACAGCCGCCTGTCTTCGGTCGAGCGCCTGGAAATTTACGCCCGCAGCTACTGGTACCGCATTATCGATTCCCTCTACGAGGACTTCCCCGGCCTGCGCGCCATCGTCGGCCTGCGCGCCTTCGATCGCCTGGCGCGAGCCTATCTCGCCGACATGCCGTCCCAGTCCTTCACTCTGCGCAACCTCGGATCGCGCCTCGAAGAGTGGCTGGTCCAACACCCGGAACACGGCGGCAAGAACCTGACCCTGGCGCTCGACATGGTGCGCCTCGAATGGGCCCACATCGTGGCCTTCGACGGTCCCGCCGAAAAGGTGCTTGGCCCCGAGGACCTGCTCGACCTCGGCCCCGGCATGACGTTTCACCTCCAGCCCTACATCACGCTGCTGGAGCTGCAATATCCGGTGGACGATCTGCGCATCAAGGTCAACGAACTGCCCGAGGGCCACGGCGGCGCGAGCAACGCCGTCCTGCGGCACGCCGAACGTCGCGCCGTGCGGCGTTTCAGCGTAAAGCCGCAACCGGTGTTCGTGGCCGTGCACCGGCATGACGATTACGTGTACTACCGCAGGCTGGAAGCCCATGAGTTCCACCTGCTGAAAGCGATGGCGTCCGGCAAACCCGTGGGAGAGGCCATCGAGACCGTCTTCCCGGACAACGCTCAACCAATTGAGGAACTCAAGCCGAAGATCGAAGCTTGGTTCACCGTCTGGTCGGAGCTGGGTTGGTTCTGCCACCCGGGCGGTCAATCATGAGGGCCAGGATCGAGCGCTGGTACCGGCTGTTGATCGCGGCCGCAACCAGTCTGCAGTCGCCGTTTCTGCTGGTGGTGCGTCTGTATTGGGGATGGCAGTTCGTGCAGGATGGCTGGGGCAAGCTGAACAACCTCGCTCGCGTCACCGATTTCTTCTCCTCGCTCGGCCTCCCCGCGCCCGGCCCGACCGCCATCTTCATTTCCGTACTCGAGCTCGTGGGCGGCATCCTGCTGGCGTTAGGCCTGGGATCGCGGCTGATCGCTCTCCTGCTGACATGCAACATGCTGGTTGCGTATATCACCGCCGATCGGGAAGCGCTGTTCTCGGTCTTCTCCAATCCCGACAAGTTCTACGCCGCCGCGCCCTACACATACCTGTTCGCGTCCGTGATCGTGCTTCTATTCGGCCCCGGCCCCTGGTCGGTCGACGCCATCCTCTCAAAGCGCCGGTAGGGCAGGTTGGCAACCTGCGGACCGATTGTCAATCGGTCCAGCGAGCGAAGCTCGCGGTCCGTGGATCCTCAATGCCGCGGGTCCGCTTTCACCACCAACGGCTGCGTGTAACTCTGCCCGTTCACCGTCAGCTTCACCGTATAATTCCCCGCCGGCATCCACTGCCCTTCCGCCACCGGTGTATCGTGGTAGATTGCCGAAATTGCCGGGCCGCCCCTTCCGCCACCCGGCGCCGCCGCTGCATGCAGGTCCCAGACAAACCGGTGCATGCCCGGTGTGGCAACAAGCGGCTGGAAAGGCCGCAGCCAGTAAGTCGGCACGTTGAGCTGCGGATCCGGCGGCGTCGGCTTGTCGTCGCTGGAGAAATGCCGGACCACCTTGTCGCCCGCGTCCAGGATGTCAAGCGCTATGGGAGCCGACGGCGCGGCCTTCAGGTAGTAGTACAAGATGGCCCCATCGGGCGGGTTCTTGCCTCCCGGTTCTTCCGGCGGCAGCGGCGTATCCGTGTTGGTATTGCGCGGAAAGCGCCAGGTCGGGCGCGGCGCGAACAGATGCGCATCCGACGCCGCGATTTCCGCCGACACCTCGCGCAACGGCGAGACGTCATCGAGGATCCAGAAGCTGCGCCCGTGCGTGCCCACCACCAGGTCCTCGTCATGCACCACCAGGTCGCGGATGGACGTGGCAGGCATGTTCAAACGCAAGGGCTGCCAGTCGTCGCCGTCGTTGAAGGAAACGTAGACCGCAACCTCCGTGCCCGCGTACAGCAGGCCTTTCCGCACCGGATCTTCGCGCACCACGTTCACCGGTCCATCGGGCAGGCCGTGCACGATCTCCTTCCAGACCGCGCCGCCGTCGTGCGTGCGGAAGATGTGCGGTTTCAGGTCGTCCAGGCGAATGCTGTTGATAGCCGCATAGACGGCCTGGTCGTCGAAGTGCGATGCGTCCAGCTGCGATACCTTGCTCCACGGCCTCATCGTAGGCGGCGTGACGTTCTTCCAGTTCTTTCCGCCGTCGCGCGTCACGTGAATCAGGCCGTCGTCCGTGCCCGCCCACAGAACGTTGACATCCAGCGGCGACGGCCCCAGCGCATACACCACGCCGCGCCGCGTGGCCTGCCGCTTCGCATCCTCGCCGTAAGAGGCCACGCTGGCCGGCACGTCGTAGGATTCGCGCGACAGATCGGGGCTGATGGTTTCCCAGGTCTTGCCGCCGTCGCTGGTCTTCACCACCGCCTGGTACGCCACGTACAGGATGTGCGGATCCTTGGGCGAGAACAGAACCGGGTAAGTGCGCAGATGGCGGAATGTGCCCTGCGGCCCGAGATGCTCCACTTCGCCGGTGACGCGGTTCCAGCGCTCGATCGCGCTGCCGCCCATGCCGCCGCCGTAGACGAAGTTCGGGTTCAGGGGGTCCGGCGCAACGTAGGCGTACTCGGATGCGCCCACCGGGTGCCATTCGCGGAAGGTGATCTGGCCATCGTTGCCGCGGCTGGTGGTGCCCACCGATCCGCTCTCCTGCTGGCCGCCGTACACCCAGTAGGGCACCTGGTTGTCGGTGCTCACGTGGTAGAGCTGCGCGGTCGGCTGGTTGTACCACGAGCTCCAGGTGCGGCCGCCATTGACCGTGATCGTCGCACCCTGATCTACCGCGAGCAGCACGATCTCGGGGTTCTTCGGATTGATCCAGATGTTGTGATAGTCGTCGCCGCCCGGCGCACCCTTCCATGCAGTGAAGGTCTTTCCGGCGTCAGTGGAACGATAGGTGGAAGTATTGGCGACGTAGACGATGTCTTTGTTCTTGGGGTCGACGCGCACACACGCGAAATCGGAGCCGCGCCCATAAACCCGGTTCTCGCTGTTGACTTTGGTCCATGTTGCCCCGGCGTCATCGGACCGGTAGAGGCCGCCGAAGCCGGCCGCCGCTTCTTCACCTGCCGCGCCGCGGCCTGCGCCGCCGCCTGCCGCTCCGCCTCCGCCACCGCGCCGGCCGCCGCGTCCGCCTGCCGGCCCGGCTGCTTCCACAAGGGCGTAGATCCGTTTGCCGTCGCCGGGTGCAACGCCGATGCCGATGCGTCCCAGGCCTTGCGCGAATGTGGGCAAGCCTCCCGTGAGCTGGTTCCAGGTGTTGCCGCCGTCAGTGGATTTGAACAGGCCGCTGTTCGGACCGGAGAACGCGCCGTTCTCCCACGGCCCTTGCCGCGCCTGCCACAACACCGCGTACACGATCTGCGCGTTGGTCGGGTCGAATGCCAGATCGACCGCGCCGGTGTGCTCGTCCTTGTAAAGGACCTTCTGAAAGCTCTGGCCGCCGTCGGTGGAACGGAAGACGCCGCGCTCCGCATTCGGCCCATAAGGGTGGCCGAGCACCGCCACGAAGAGCCGATTCGGATTTGCGGGATCGATCAATATGGCCGGAATCTGCTGGCCATCGCGTAGCCCGAGATGCCGCCACGTCTTTCCGCCGTCCGTCGACTTGTACATGCCGTCGCCGACGGAAAGATCGGGCCGCTGCAATCCTTCGCCGCTGCCGACGTAGAGGATGTTCGGGTTGGAAGGCGCGACGGCCACCGTGCCAATCGAGCCCGTCGGCTGATCGTCGAAGATCGGATTCCAGGTGCGCCCCGCGTCATCCGTCTTCCACACGCCGCCGTTGTTGACGCCGATGAAGAAGACGTTCGGCTGGTCGGCGATGCCGGCCGCGCCCACGGTTCGGCCGGCGCGGAAGGGCCCGATCATGCGCCACTGGAGTCCGGAGTAGAACTTCGGATCGAAGTTCTGAGCGCAGACGGCCAACGAAATACCAGCGAGAAGAACGAGCATGCGTCGCATAGCCACAAAGCATATCACCCGGCAGATTCGCCTTCAGCCGCGCCCTCATCGCGCCCTCAGTGCCGCGAACGTCAGTGAGCGGAGGCGTGCTACATTGAGGGAATTCGCTCCCCCGACAATGGAAGACCACCCCACCGCTGGCGAGAGGTTTCAGAAACTGGTCGAACTCATGGCGCGGTTGCGCGCGCCCGGCGGTTGCCCGTGGGATCGCGAACAAACCTTCGACACCATCAAGCCCTACACTCTCGAAGAGACCTACGAGGTTCTCGACGCCATTGACCGGCGCGACTGGGGCGAACTGACCGAGGAACTGGGCGACTTCCTCTTACAAGCCGTCTTCTATGCGCAAATGGGTGCGGAGCAGAACCTGTTCCGCATCGAGGACGCCCTGGAGGCCATCAACCAGAAACTGATCCGGCGCCACCCGCACGTGTTCGGAGACGAAACCGCGCAAACGGCCGGCGACGTGAAACGCATCTGGGGCGAAGTGAAGGCCGCCGAAAAGAAAGACAAGGGTCAGGAATCACACAGCCTGCTGGCGCCAGTCCCTCGCTCGCTGCCAGCGCTCGTGGAAGCGCAGCAGATCGCCTCGCGCGCCGCCGGCGTGGGGTTCGATTGGGAGAATCCTGACCAGGTGCTCGACAAACTCCACGAGGAACTCTCCGAGTTCGACCAGGCGCGGCGCAACGCCTCGCAAAGCGAACTGGAGAATGAGCTGGGTGATATGCTCTTCGTGCTCGTCAACCTGGCCCGCTTCGTCAAGGTCGATCCGGAACAGGCGCTCCGCAAAACCAACGCCAAGTTCCGCGAACGCTTCGGATACATCGAACGCAAGCTGGCCGAGCGCGGCAAGAGAGTGGAGGAGTCCGACATCGCGGAAATGGAGACGCTATGGCAGGAAGCGAAACGGTGATCGAGATTCGGCAGCTTTTCCAGCTTGCCGAGTTTCAGGATGTCCTGCGGCTGCAAAAAGTGATCTGGGGTTTCGCCGACAATGAGCTGCTGCCGCTGCGCTTCCTGGTCGTGATCAGCAGGGTCGGCGGGCACGTGTTCGGGGCTTATGACGGCGCGGAGATGATCGGGTTCTGTTTCGCCATCCCGGGGATCAAGCCGGGCGGGCGCCCCTACTTGCACAGCCACATGCTGGGCGTCCTTACGGAGTATCAGAACGCGGGAATCGGCCGGAAACTCAAGATGCGGCAGCGGGAGGAAGCGCTGGCGCGAGGGATCGAGCTCATCGAATGGACCTTCGATCCCCTGGAACTGAAGAACGCGTTCCTCAACATCGAGAAGCTTGGCGCCATCGTGCGGCGATACAACGAGAACCAGTACGGCGTGACGGCCAGCCCGCTGCACGGCGGCCTGCCTACCGACCGGTGTTACGCCGAATGGTGGATCAACACCCCGCGCGTTCGGGCGGCGCTCGCCGGCGAGCCCGTGCGGCAGAACTCCCGCCCGCCGAGTGAGAGAATCAGCTATCCGGCCGACATCGCCCGCATCCGCAGCGAGAATCTGCCGCGGGCTCGCGAGATTCAAAAGTGCAACGGTGAAAAACTCCAGCGCGCTTTCGAGCTGGGGCTGGCGGTGACCGGGTTCGAACGGGGAGCAACCGAGGGGACCTACCTATTGGAGCCTTGGCAATGAGAGTGGAACGCATCACGCTGCGCCAGATCCGCATGCCCCTGGTGCACTTCTTCGAGACCAGCTTCGGCCGCACGACCGAGCGCCACATGATCTTGGTGGAAGCGAGGTGCGACGGCATTTCCGGCTGGGGCGAAGTGACCGCCGGCGAGAACCCGTTCTACAACGAAGAATGGACCGACTCGGCGTGGCTGATCCTCCGCGACTTCGCGGCGCCGCGCGTGCTTGGCCGCGAACTGAACAGCGCCGGCGACGTGTCGCCGTTGACCGCTCAGATCCGCGGCCACAAGATGGCGCGCGGAGGTTTGGAGACGGCCATCTGGGACCTCGAGGCGCGTTTGCAGGGCGTGCCTCTGTGGAAGCAGATCGGGGGAGGCGCGAGGCGCGAAATCCCGTGCGGCGTCTCCATAGGGATTCAGGAATCGGTCGACCAACTGCTCGAGAAGATCGAACGCGAGCTGGCGGCCGGTTACCAGCGGATCAAGATGAAGATCAAGCCCGGCCGCGACGTGGAATCGGTGCGGCGCGTTCGCGAACGCTTCCCCTCGATCAAGCTGATGGTGGACGCCAATTCGGCCTACACGCTGGCCGACGCCGAACATCTGCGCAAGCTGGACGATTTCTACCTGATGATGATCGAGCAGCCGCTCAGCCATGACGACATCATCGACCATGCCGAACTACAGGCCAAGCTGCAGACGCCCATTTGCCTCGACGAGTGCATTCGTACCGCGCACCACGCCGAGCAGGCGGTGAAACTCCGCGCCTGCGGCATCATCAACATCAAGCTGGGCCGCGTGGGAGGATTCGCCGAAGCCAAACGCGTGCACGACGTGGCGAAGACGGCGGGAATACCCGTCTGGTGCGGGGGGATGCTGGAAGCCGGCATCGGGCGCGCGCACAATATCGCGTTGGCTACGCTGCCCAATTTCGTGCTGCCTGGCGACGTTTCGGCCAGCCAGCGCTACTGGAAGCGCGACATCATCCAGCCGGCGGTGGAGACTACGACGCATGGAACCATCGTGATCCGCGACCAGCCGGGTTTCGGCTACGACCTCGACCTCGACTTCATCAAGAGGCTCACGGTGCGCGAGGAGTCCATCGGTTGAAGCGAGAAGCCGTCCTTTATGGGCTGATCGCGTTGATGGTCCTCGGTTGGTCGGGGAACTATATTGCCGGCAAAACCGCGCTGACCGTCCTTCCGCCGGTGCTGCTGTTCGGCCTCCGTATTTCGCTCGCTGGCGGGCTGATGCTGCCGGTGTACTGGTGGGACAAGCGACGGACGAAGACGCCTTTAAAGATGGCGGACGCGCCCCTGCTGGCGGTTCTGGGTCTGCTGGGCGTGGCGCTCAACCAGTTTCTGTTCATTCTGGGGCTGAGCCGAACCAGTGTGGCGCACACCGCGATCTTTGCCAACATGACCCCGATCCTGGTGCTGCTGTTCGCCCGCGTTCGCGGCCTGGAGCAGATCACCGCGCTCAAGTTGACCGGAGTAGTGGTAGCGCTGGCCGGCGTAGTGCTGCTGCGCACGCTGGATCCGCGGCCGCAAGGCAGCGCGGCAAGCTTCAGCGGCGACCTGTTCACGTTTTGCGGGTCCGCGGCATTTGCTATGTTCACCGTGCTGGGCAAGCCCGCTACCCGCGTATACGGGACCGTCACCGTCAACACCGTCGCGTACGTAGGCGGCGCCGTCGCGATGGCCCCGGTGACACTGTGGCAGGCGGCGCGGTTTTCGTTCGCCGCGGTGTCAACCTCCGCTTGGGTCAGCTTGGTTTATATGGCGGTGCTGCCGTCTGTAATCTGTTACCTGATCTACTACTACGCGCTGGCGCATATGGACGCGTCGCGAGTGGCCGCATTCTCGTATCTGCTGCCGCCGCTGGCCACAACGATGGGCATCGTCCTGCTGGGCGAGCGCGTCACCCTGGCGCTGGTGATCTCCGCGCTGGTGATCTTCACGGGTGTATACCTCGCGGAGCGAGCGCGATGAATCCCTTCATTTCGCTGCTGCGCGACAACCGCAACTACCGCTACACCTGGATCGGCCAGGTGGTGAGCGAGATCGGCGATCACTTCAACAACGTAGCCGTGTTCAGCCTGGCGGTGGCCACCACGAAGTCGGGACTGGTAGTGAGCGGCGTGCTGCTGGCCCGCGCGATTCCAGCGGTGCTGGCCGGGCCCCTTGCTGGTGTGACCTTGGACCGGCTCAATCGCAAGCGCGTGATGATCGCAAGCGACCTGATTCGCGCCGTGGTCGCGCTGGCTTTCATCCTGACCGTGAAGGGCCACACCACCTGGCTGCTGTACGCGCTCAGCGCGCTGCTGATGTTCGCGTCACCTTTCTTTACCAGCGGCCGCTCGTCCATTTTGCCGGCCATCGCCACCAAGGAGGAGCTGCATACCGCCAACTCGCTGACCCAGACCACGCAATGGACCACGCTGGCGGTCGGCGCGTTTCTCGGCGGCACGAGCGTCATGCAGTTCGGATACTTCTGGGCCTTCGTCGGGAATTCCCTGTCCTTCGTATTCTCGGCCCTGTGCATTTCACGGCTGTTCCTGCCGGGCCGTGGTTTCCGCCCGCCGCGCCGCGCGCTCACCGAGACCGACGTGGTGAGGCCCTGGCACGAGTACGCCGAAGGCCTGCGCTACATGCGATCGGTGCCCCTGATCCTGGGACTCGCCATGGTCAATGTGGGATGGGCCACCGGCGGCGGCGCGGCGCAGATCCTGTTCACCGTTTTCGCAGAGCTGGTGTTCAACCGCGGCCCATACGGCCTGGGCTTGATCTGGGGTTTCGCGGGCGTCGGGCTGTTGTGCGGAGGCGGCCTGGCGTATAACTTCGGCCGGCGCTTGAGCTTCGTGAACTACAAGCGCGCAATCGTGGTTTGTTACATCGTGCACGGCGGCTCATACATTCTGTTCAGCCAGGTGAAGAGCTTTTACTGGTCACTGGTGTTTATCGCGCTGTCGCGCGCCGGCGTGGGATTCAGCTCGGTGATGAACATGTCGCAGTTGCTCACCCATGTGTCCGACAGCTTCCGGGGCCGCGTCTTCGCGACGATGGAATCGACCACCTGGAGCGTGATGATGATCTCCATGGCGCTGGCCGGCGTGGCCTCGCAGTATTGGGATCCGCGCACGATCGGGGCTATCGCGGGAGCCCTCAGCTCCACAACCGCGATATTCTGGGGCTGGGCCAATTGGACGGGCCGGCTGCCGGAGCCCGCAAGAGAAGGCGTGGAGCCGGAGGAAATCGAGATCCACGGTGAACCGACGGTGTAAATGTGGAAGCCAATAGTCTCAACGGCAAAGTGGTTCTGGTGACCGGCGCCGCCAAGCGCATCGGCCGCGGCATCGCGTTGCGCCTGGCCGAGGAAGGCGCGCGCGTCGCCATCCATTACGGCCGCTCGGAGAAAGAAGCACTCCGCACCGCCGAGGAGTGCGGAGGCGCCGAACTGTTCCGCGCGAACCTGGAAAGCGTGGCCGAGATCGGCCGTATGTTCACGGAGGTAGAACAGCGGCTCGGGCGGCTTGACGGCCTGGTAAACAACGCGGCTCGGTTCGCTCGCCTCGACCCGCTGGAGATCACGGAAAAAGACTGGGACTTTATCCACTCGGTAAACCTGAAGGCGGTCTTTTTCTGCTGCCAGAACGGCGCAAGGCTCATGAAAAAGACCGGCGGCGGCCGCATCGTCAACATCAGCTCGCTGGGCGGCATCCGGCCGTGGGCGGAGCACGCCCATTACTGCGCCTCCAAAGCCGGGGTCATCATGCTGACGCGCGCGCTGGCCAAGGCTTTCGCCCCGGAAATCACGGTGAACTCGGTGGCGCCGGGCGTGATTCCGTTCGAAGATATCGACGAGCGCGGCAAGCGCATGATCGAGTTCACGCCGGTGAAGCGCGGCGGCACTCCGGCCGAGGTGGCGGACGCGGTGGCCTACTTCCTGAAGGCCTCGAACTTCGTCACAGGCCAGACGCTGGCGATCGATGGCGGCCTGAGCCAAAAGTGACGCCCACCGAGTGTGCGCCACTATACTAAAAATATCTGGCTATGGAGCGGCGAGGCTGGAACAGGACGGCTACGTACGTCGGGCTGCTTGCCGCGGCATATGTAGCCGCGGTGCTCGGCAGTTGGGGCTTCTTCCGCGCGCCGTTGGACAACGCCGCCTACGACCACATGTTCCGGTTGTACCGGCCCCAACCGTGGCAGCCGCAGTCCGCGATCCTGGCGATTGACGAGGGCACGCTGGCTCAATACGGCGGGATGCGGCGCATCCGCAGGCCCCTGGCCGACGCACTGCGCCTGGTAGCGGCCGCCAAGCCTCGGGCCGTAGCGATCGACGTGATTCAGACCGATCCCGGCGAAGATCCGCAGGACGATCGGTATCTCAGCGACGCCTTCTGCCAGACCCCCAACCTTGTTCTTTCTTCCCTGCTGATGGACAATCCGGTGCAATGGGAAGATCCGAACCCCCAGTTTGCGCGCTGTGCCGCCGCGATAGGCCATGTGCACGCGGAGCCGGATGACAACGACAACACCACGCGCTCGATTTCCCTCGAGAAGATCGCCGGCCGCAATCGCCGATGGGCGCTCGCATTGGAAGCGTTCCGCCTGAGCCGCGGCGCTCCGATTATCGAGCGGCAGGCGGGCCTCGAATCCGTCGGCGATGTGCAGGTGGGCGACACCGTCATCCCGACCAAACGCACCGCGGACGGACGGCTGATGCGGGTCCGTTACATTCCGCCCGGCATGGAGATTCCTAAGGTCTCATTGCGGCGTCTCCTGGATGACCACTCGCTGGCCGCGCAATTCACCGGCAAAGCGGTATTCGTCGGCGTCACCGCCAACACCGAGGTGCGCGACCGTCTGTTTACGCCATACGCTTACGGTCAGATTACTCCCGGGATCGAGATCAACGCCGCGGCGTTCGAAACCATCGCGCAGCGTCTATTCATTACCGACGTGGGCGAGCAGTGGGTCCTCCTCTTCAGCCTGGGCCTGGTGGCGGCGGCGGGCTTGTCGTTCCGATACCTGCAGGGCTGGTGGGCCTATGCTGGCTGTGTCGCGGTTCTGGCAGCAGCCGTCATCACTCCGTACGTGCTCTTCACCCACCAACGAGTTTTATCCCTCGCCACGCCGCTCGCGGCGGCCGCGTTCGCCACCGCCACGGCCGCGGCCTACTATCACCTGGTGGCGCGCCGCAACTGGCGCATGGAGCAGTCCACTCGCGAGCGCTACCAGCAGGCCATGCACTTTGTCACGCACGAGATGCGCACGCCCCTTTCCGCCATTCAGGGTTCGAGCGAGCTGATCTCGAAGTACGCGCTCACCGAAGAGAAACGCAAACAGGTCGCCGACCTCATTAATTCAGAGTCGAAGCGCCTGGCTCGCATGGTGGAGGTGTTCCTCCACGTTGAGCGGCTCACCGCGGGCCAGATGGAGCTGAAACCGGAACCGATCCCGGTTGGCCAACTGGTAGACGTGTGTGTGACTCGCGTGCGCCCGGTGGCGGAGCGCAAGCGCATCACGGTGACAGTGAATCGCTTCTCAGAAGAACTGCAACTTAGCGGCGACCGGGAACTGATGGAGTACGCCTGTTACAATCTACTCACCAATGCGGTGAAATACTCGCCGCAGCGAACCGAGGTGACAGTGTCTGCCTGGAAAGACCACGACCGGCTGCGGATCGCGGTGAAAGACCAGGGAATCGGCATGGACCAGAAAGAAGTGAAACAGATTTTCCAAAAGTTCTACCGCACCAAGAAAGCGGAGGAATCGGGAGAAGCGGGAACCGGGATCGGGCTTTCGATCGTCCAACAAATCGTGGAACAGCACGGGGGAGAGATTGAAGTGACCAGCCAGCCGGGCGCCGGTTCGTGCTTCACGCTGGTGCTGCCCGCCGCCGTTCACGCTGCCGTCCATAGCCCGGCGGAACAACATTGATGCCGAAATTACTCTTAGTGGAAGACGACCCCGCGCTGCAGTTCACCATTCAGACGGCGCTGGAGGCCAACGGGTACTGTGTGGACGCCGTTTCCACCACTGGCGATGCCATCGAGCGCCTGGGCGAAGACGCCTATCCCCTCGTGGTATCCGATATCTATATCGATGAGCGCACCGGGCTGGACGTGCTGGACGCCGCCAAGCGCAAGGACCCGTTGTGCGCGGTGATCCTGATGACTGGGCGCGGAACCATCGAAACCGTGATGGCCGCCACGCGCGGAGGCGCGTTCGATTACATCGCCAAGCCCTTTGAGCTGGACGTGCTGCTGGACGCCATCACGCGCGCGGAGGCGGCGCGCAACGCGGGCGAAGAGGAAGCCGAAGAGGAGGAATTGCCCGAGACCGAAATGATCGGCACCTCGCCGGGCATGGTGGAAGTGTACAAGACGGTTTCGCGAACCGCGCCCACCGATGCCACGGTGATTATCGAAGGCGAGACGGGCACGGGCAAGGACCTGGTGGCGCGCATGATCCACCGCTTCAGTCCGAGGAAGGATCAACCGTTCGTGCCGGTGGACTGCGGCTCTATCGCGCCCACGCTGCTTGAAAGCGAGTTGTTCGGCTCGACGCGCGGAGCGTTCACCGGAGCCGATCGTGACCGGGTGGGCGTGTTCGAAGCCGCCAATCGGGGCACCGTGTTCCTCGACGAAATCGGCGATATCGAGCAGAACTTCCAACTGGCGCTGTTGCGATTTCTGGAGAGCCACGAAATAAGGCCGGTGGGCGCGTCGCGGTCAAAAACGGTGGACGTGCGAGTGCTGGCGGCCACCAATCGCGATCTGCAGCGGATGGTGAGTGAAAGTAAATTCCGCGAGGACCTCTGGCACCGTTTGAATGTGGTGCGGGTCGTCATGCCGCCGCTGCGCGAGCGCCGCACAGACATTCCTCTACTGGCGCAGTTCTTCGTCAAGAAATACAATCAGCGCTATCACCGCGAGGTGAAGCTTACCGAATCCGGAATCAAGGCGCTGCAGGATTACACCTGGCCGGGCAACGTACGGCAGTTACAGCACGTGATCGAGCGGCTGACGATTCTTGCCGACCGCATCGACGGCGAAGCAGTGCACGATGCGCTGACCACCATGGAGTCGCGAGAGAAGCCGGTCGACACCCTGGCGGACGCCGAGGAGGATCAGATCCGGCGCGTGCTGGCGGCAACCGGCGGGAACAAGAGCAAGGCGGCGCAGATACTGGGTATCGAGCGCAAGACGTTGTACCGGAAACTGGAGCGGATGAAGTTGTAGGCGTGGACTCTTGCGGCGAGAACGTGTCCGCATGAGTGCGGACACGGCACGCTGGAGAGCGTGCGCCACGTCAACGCGCCGGATGAGTGCCCAGATAGTCCAGCACCACTACCGTGATGTCGTCGGATTGCGCGGCGCCTTCGGTGAACGCTGCTACCCCTTCCTGAATGGCGTCATGAATGGCGTTGCACGATTCGGCGGCGTGCGCGGCCACAATCTCACGCAGCCGTTTCTTGCCGAAGAACTCGTGATCAGCATTCTGCGCTTCGGTGACACCATCGGTGTAGATCACCAGGCGATCGCCCGGCGCAAGGTGCTGCTCGGCGACCGAAAACTCTGCCGATTCCATCAGACCCACGGGCATGCTGGTCGCGTCCAACGTGAGCTGTTTGCCGTTCTTTCGAACCACTATGGGCGGGCAATGCGCCGCGTTGACGTAGCTGAGCCGCCCGTTGGCGTGCAGCAGGCATTGGAATACGGTGGCATACTTTTCCCCGCCAGTGCGATCCAACAAAAACCGGTTGAGCCGCACGATCCGGCGTTCCATTGCCTCGGCATCATCCGTCCCGGTAATCAGCGCTCCTTGCAGCAAAGACGCCAGCAATGCCGAGCTCACTCCTTTGCCCGAGACGTCCGCGACCACCGTGGACCAACAGTGCGGGTTCACCTGAGTGACGTCGAAATAGTCGCCGCCTACCTCGTGCGAGGCCACGCTGCTTCCGGCCGCCCGAATCCATCCTTCGGAGGGCAACTTGCCTGGCAGCAGGCTCTGCTGGATAGTCCGCGCCAGCCGAAGTTCCTCTTCCATCTGCTGCTTGGCGCGCTCCTCCTCGAGCAGCCGCGCGTTTTCCAGCACCGTGGACGCCTCGATGGCCAGCGTCTGCAGAAGCTCCCGGTTTCCGCCGGTCAGATCGGCGGATGACAGGCGCGAATCCATGTAGAGCAGGCCCACCGTTTCGCCGCCGGTCGAAAGCACGCTGGTGGCTTCGCCCTGGCCGGTTCGGATGCGCACCAGGGGCACGCAGATCACGCTGCGCAGTTCCAGGTCGGCGACGCTCTTTTGCGGCCGGGTATCGTCACTGCCCAACGGATCGAAGTTCATGGACAGCAGCTCACGGCGGTGTTGCAGCGCGCGGTGCAGCACTTCGCGCGGCACGCGCAGGTCGGTGTCGTGCAAGTGGTGCCCCTTCCGATGGCGCGCGATGCGGGTTTCGAGGCCGGCGCCCGAGCGCAACATCAGGAAGCCGCGTTCCGCACCGGTAATCGCCAGCGCTGTATCCACCACCGACGAGAGCACGTCACCCACGGAGAATGAACTTTGGAGTGTGCGTGCCAGGTCCAGAATGGCGCGCAACTTGGCCAGGTTGGCGCCAACGCCGTGGGCCGGCGCGGTCCTCTCCGTTGCGCCCATTTGCTCCATCAGGCGCTTCAGCTCGGCGCCATCGAGCGCGAAGATGAGCTGGTACGAATCCTGAGCGCCGAATTCGATCTTGTCGGAGTTATGGAGCACCTGCCGCGTGACGCTCTGTCCGTTCACGTAGGTGCCGTGCCGGCTGCCGCAATCCTCGATCACGTACTCGCCGTTCTCGGGCACGATACGGGCGTGCGCGCGCGAAGCGCGGCTGTCGCGGATGATCAGCTCGCTCTCCGGCTGCCTGCCGATGCGAAAGGGCAGGGGCGAGATTGAGACGCGCGTCCGATGCCCGTTGGGGTCTACTACGACGAGCGATGCGGGAGCAATTTCAGCAGCGGGAGCAGACACTGGTTCCACCTAGCTCCGTCGCGAGCGCGAGCGGACAGCCGCGGCCGCCGTGGAGCGGCCCGCGGCCTGCTTCAGTGGTTCCAGCGGCTGGTTGCGCAGCAGTTCCACCTCGCGTGCTCGCAGCGTCTGGCAATGCGCGCAGTAGCCGCCCACTTCCGTGCGCGCCAACAGCACCTGAAATCCGAAGTGGCTTTCGATCTGCCTGCGGAGGCGCTGCAACGGATCGCCGAAGAACTCCTCCACCTTGCCGCAGCGCAAACAGATCACGTGCGCGTGCTCCTGCTTCAGGCGCGTTTCGTAATAGTGCTGGTCCCCGCCGTAGTGCATCAGATCGAGTTCGTCCACCAGGCCGCCGGCCTTCAGCATCTTCAGAGTGCGGTAGACAGTAACACGGTTCAGCTTGGGATCCTTCTCCTTGGCTAACTGGTACAGCCGCTCGGCGTCGAGGTGGTCGCCGGTCTTGTCGATCAGCTCGAGCAGGATCTGGCGCTGCCGCGTCAGGCGGACGCCCCGCTCTTTGAGCGATCCTTGAATCGAGTCGAGGGCCATAAGGGAGGACCCTTCGATTTTATCAAGTTGTTTGGTCTCTGCGCGTTTATTCGTGGCTCGCGGTCACCATCCTGCTACAATTCTCTTGCTGCATGTTTCGCAAGGTTCTCATCGCCAATCGCGGAGAAATCGCGGTGCGTGTGATCCGCACGCTGCGCGAGATGGGGATTGCTTCGGTCGCGGTGTATTCCGATGCCGACCGAACCTCGCTGCACGTCCGCATGGCCGACGAAGCCGAGCACGTTGGCCCATCGGCTTCCAGCGAGAGCTATCTGCGCAGCGAACGCATCCTGGACGCGGCACGAAAACACGGCGCCGAGGCGATTCATCCCGGCTACGGCTTCCTGAGCGAGAACGCCGAGTTCGCCGCCGCCTGCGAAAACGCGGGGCTGGTTTTCATCGGCCCGAGTTCCCATTCCATTCGCATGATGGGTTCCAAGACGGCAGCGCGCCAGACAGCCATCGCCGCAGGAGCGCCGGTCGTGCCCGGCACGGATCACGGCGTCACCCTCGAAGAGGCTCGCGATTTCGCCGAAGCGAACGGCTACCCCATTCTATTGAAGGCCGTCGCGGGCGGCGGTGGAAAGGGCATGCGCCGAGTCGACCGCGGCTCCGAGATGGAGTCCGCGTTTCGCAACGCAGCGAGCGAAGCCGAGCGCTCGTTCCGTAATCCCGAGATCTACGTCGAAAAGCTGATCGAGCAGCCGCGCCACATCGAAATTCAACTGATCGGGGACCGCCATGGCAACATGGTCCACCTGGGTGAACGCGAATGCTCCATTCAGCGCCGCCATCAAAAGGTGATGGAAGAGTGTCCATCGCCGCTTGTGGCGCAGCACGTGGAGATGCGCAACGCGATGGGTGAGGCAGCCATTCGCGCGGCTCGCGCCGCCGGTTACTACAATGCCGGCACGGTGGAATTCCTGGTGGACCAGGAGCGGCGGTTCTACTTCCTCGAAATGAATACGCGGCTCCAGGTGGAACACCCGGTGACCGAACTCGTGACCGGCTTCGACCTGGTGAGGCTGCAGATCCAGATCGCGGCCGGTGAGCGCCTGCCCTTCACGCAAGACGCCATCGCCTGGCGGGGCTCCGCCATCGAATGCCGGATCTACGCGGAAGATCCGTACAACAATTTTCTGCCTTATCCTGGCAAGCTCACGCGCCTCACGCGCCCGCTGGGCCCCGGCATTCGCCTGGATGGCTGCGTCTACGACGGCTGGACCGTCCCCATGGAGTACGATCCCTTGCTCGCCAAGCTGGCGGTCTGGGCGGCCTCGCGCGAGGAAGCCACCGCGCGCATGATTCGCGCGCTGCGTGAGTACGATGTCGGCGGCATCCGCACCAACATCGGCTTCTTCCGCCAGATTCTCGAGGATCCCGAATTCCGCAGCGGAAATTTGCACACCGGCTTCATCGAAGAGTTCTTCGGGCGGAATGCCGCGCCTCAGCCACCGGGCGATCTGGCAGCCGTCGCCGCGTTGGCCGCGACTCTTCACTCGTTGTCGCGCACGGGAGACTCGGCGGCGAAGCCAGCCGGGGCGTCGAGTTGGCTCGAGTCCGGGCGGAACAGCCTGCTGCGATGAAACTCGACCTCAGCATTGACGGAGCCGAAAACCGCATCGAGGTCCTGGCTCCCGTGCCGGACTGCCGCTTCCGGATCGGCGACTCGGCGGAACGCAGCGCGCACGTGGAGAACCCCGAGCCAGGCGTTTACTCCGTTCTGCTGGATGGCCGCAGTTACGAAGCGCGAGTCGAAGAGACTGGCGGCGCTCTCGTGGTGGTGATCGATGGCTACCGCTTCGAAATTGACGTGCGCGATCCGCGCCGCTGGTCCCGCCAGTCGGGTGGGCGCGGCGCGGGCGGCCTCCAGACCGTCGCCGCGCCGATGCCCGGCAAGGTGGTGAGGGTTCTGGTGGCGGCCGGCGACGAGGTCGCGGCCGGTCAGGGCGTCGTCGTGGTGGAAGCCATGAAGATGCAGAACGAAATGAAAGCGGCGCGGGCCGGCCGCGTCTTGGCCATGCACGTCAAGGAAGGCGCCACGGTCGTCGCGGGGGAAGTGCTGGCGACGATCGAATGATCTCCTCGCCCCGTCGCGGCTCCGGTTTGTGCGGGCTGAAAGGGGGGAGTACGGGGATAGTAACATAGAGCCCAGTACCGTCTGCGTCATTCAGTACGGCGGACACCCCGTAAAAACTGAGAACCGAGACTGCATTTCAGGCACTAAAGATCTGAAATGCGTCATATTGCGTGGTTGTTCATCATTGTGATTATGATCGCGGCGTCTGCCCGGGCAAGCTTGATTTCAAGTCCCGCCACCGGGTCAGCGTATGCGGCGACGCCGAATGATCGGTCTAAAGGCGAAACCTGCCAGTGCGAAATCAAAGTTCCCGGAAATAGGGCCGTGAAAGTATCCGACCCCGCCTTCATGATCCTGGTGGGAGTGGCGTTCCTGGGACTGGCGCAAGTACTCCGCCCGCGCAAAAGCTACCGCAGGCGCACCAATCGGCGGACCGCCAGCGAGCACTCCTCGACCTGCATCACATACGTCACCCCGAAGTATACGGCGCCATACGCGGCAAGAATGGCGGCTCCGGCGACCATCGGGTGCCGGCCTCCGGCGGCCAGCTTGATCCCCCAGCCCGCGGCCGCCGCGACCGCCGCTGAGGTCCACAACTTGCCCACCAGCATGGCCGGCAGCCCGGTCTGACCGATGCGCCGGTTCAGCGTGCGCCGCAACAGCGTAAACTCCATCCATGCCGCGATTCCGGCCGAAACCGTCAGGCCCGCCGCGCCCCAACGCGGCTCGATGCCGATCCATCGAGGCAACGGCAGCGCGCAAAGATAGCCTAGTCCAGTGGTGAGCGCGACCCGCACGACCGCAAACCGCAGCGGCGTGCGGGTATCGCGCAGGGCATAGTAGGTGGAAGAGTAGAGCCGCCCCAGAGTAGACGCCAGCAGACCCACGGCCGAGCCTGCCACGATGGCCCAAACATAGATGGAATCCGCGTGAGTGAACCGGCCATTTTCGAACAGAATGGAGGAGACCACGCCGCCCAGCGCCAGAAACGCCATCGCGGAAGGAACCACGAAGAACGCGATCTGCCGCAGCCCCGAATTGAGCCGTTGTCGCAGATAAGCGGCCACCTGGTCCTTCTCGCCCAGCGCGCTGGACATCGCTGGCAGCTCCGCTGCCGAGACCGACATGCCGAACAGGCTCACCGGCAGGGTATATAGAGTCTGCGCATTGGTGAGGCCTGCCACCGCGCCCGATCCCAGCCAACTGGCGAGCCAGGCGTCCACGTAGGCGCTGATCTGCACCACCCCTCGGCTGATGAACACCGGGACGAAGTTGCGGATCACTTCGCGCACCTGTTCACGCCGCGTCTCCAACCGGACACGCACGTGTCGCGCCAGCCGCAGCACCACCGGCAATTGCGCGCCGAACTGAAGACCGCTGCCGGCCACCGATCCCCACGCCAGCGTCACGGCCAGCGACGCCTGTTGCATCCGGCGGAAGGTGATCAGCGTCGCGATCATCGCCAGGTTCCAAAGCACCGGTGCCGTATAAGACAGGAAGAACTTGCGATGGCTGTTCAGAATTCCCAGGCACCACGCGGAACACACCAGCAGGCCGGCGCCGGGAAAGAGAATCCGCACGATACGGACAGTCAGCTCGCGCTTCGCTCCGTGAAAGCCTGGTGCGATGGCGTCGATGAGGTACGGAGTGGCCAGCACGCCGAGCAGCACCAGCACCGAAGTGGTCAGTGCCAGAATGGCGGCCACCGCCCCCGCCACGCGCCCGGCTTCTTCCTCGTCGCCTTCCGCCAGCAGCCGCGCATAGACCGGGATGAACGACGCCGAGAGCACACCTTCGCCGAACAGGTTCTGCAGGAAGTTCGGGATGCGGAAAGCGGCGTTGAAAGCGTCGGCGGCGTCCGAGAGGCCGAAGTAACGCGAGAAGATGCGCTGCCGCACGAACCCGATGATGCGTGTCAGGAAGATGCCGGCGGCCACCAGGAATGCGTGCCGGCCGGTGCTCTCGCGATGAGTTGCCGTGGCCACTAACCCAGCTTTTCTAGCACGGCGGTGGCCATTTCCTCCGTGCTGTTGGCGCCTCCCAGGTCGGATGTGCGAACCTTGCCTTCGCCCAGCACCGCGGCCACCGCGGCGTTTAGCGCGCCTGCCGCCACATCCATTTCCAGGTGCTCCAGCATCATGGCCGCGCTGAGAATAGTGGCCAGTGGATTCACCACTCCTTTGCCAGCGATGTCCGGCGCCGAGCCGTGCACCGGCTCGAACATCGAAGGAAAGCGGCGCAGCGGGTCGAGATTGGCGCTGGCCGCCAGGCCCATGCTGCCGATGATGATGGCCGAGAGATCGCTCAGAATGTCGCTGAACAGGTTCGAGCCCACCACCACGTCGAAGCTTTCGGGACGCCGGACAAAATTCATGGCGGCAGCGTCCACCAGCAGCGATTCCGTTTCGATGTCCGGAAACTGCGCGGCCACCTCCTGAAACGTGCGGTCCCACAGCACCATGCTGTAGCCCTGCGCGTTGGATTTGGTGATGGAAGCCACGCGCCTCTTCTTGTTGCGCTTCACCGCCAGCTCGAAAGCGAAGCGTACAATCCGCTCGATGCCGCGCCGCGTGAAGACCGAGGTCTGAATCGCGATTTCCTCCGGCTGGTGATGGTAGACGAACCCGCCCACCGGCGCGTATTCGCCCTCGGTGTTCTCCCGCACCACGACCAGGTCGATATCGCCGCCTCTCATCTTCGCCAGCGGCGACTTGACGCCCGGATAGAGATACGCCGGCCGCACGTTGGCGTACTGATCGAACGTCCGCCGGATGGGCAGCAGCAGGCCGTTGAGCGTGGTGTGGTCGGGGATATCCGGGTGACCCACCGCGCCCAGAAGAATGGCGTCGCACGGCTGCAGCAGGTCGATGGCCCCGGCGGGCATCATCCGTCCCCAGCGAAAGAAGTGCTCGGCGCCCCAGTCGAAATCCTGAAACGCAAAGGTGACATCCTGTTTTTTGGCGATTCTCCCCAGCACGCGCTTCGCCTGCGGGATGACTTCGGTTCCCACGCCGTCACCCGCGATCACGGCAATCGTGAATGTCTTCATGAGTACGAACTCAATTGTAGCCAGAACGTATGGGAACGAGGCGAATCGTGCTAAATTGAACTCGGTCCCGGCCCATGACAGATCGCCGCACGCTGCTGAAAGCTGTAGCCGGGCTGAGCGCGGCGGCCCAGGCCGCGCCGAGCGCGCCGCCACAGGCCGCGGAAAGCGATCGCGAATACTGCATCCGCGTGCTCGCCAGGCTCGCCTGGCCGGTGCTCGATAACCTGGCGCACGGTACGCTCAAGCGCAACATGCCGGTTGAGTGCGCTACCGGTAACGCGGAGATCCGCCGCAAATACTCTCACCTGGAAGCAATCGCCCGGCTCCTCACCGGAATTGCGCCCTGGCTGGAGGTCCCGCTCGAGGCCGGCGCCGAGCGCGATCTCCAGCAGAAGCTCGCGGGGCTGGCGCGCGACGCGCTGCGCTCGGCGACGGATCCCGCTTCGCCCGACTACCTGAATTTCTCCGAAGGCGATCAGCGGCTGGTGGATTGCGGTTTCCTGGCGCAAGCCGTGCTCCGCGCGCCGGGGCAACTCTGGAAAGACCTGGACAGCGCTACCCGTCGCCATCTGGCTGCCGCACTGATGTCCTCCCGCGGGATCGCACCCCCTTACGACAACTGGCTGTTGTTTGCGGCCATGGTGGAAACGGCGCTGGCCGCGATGGGCGAGCGGTGGGACCCGCTGCGCATCGACTACGCCGTGCGCAAGCACGCCGAGTGGTACGTCGGCGATGGCGCCTATGGCGACGGGCCGCAGTTCCATTGGGATTACTACAACAGTTTCGTGATCCATCCCATGCTGCTCGACACGCTGCGGAACATCTCGGTTCACAACAACCGCTGGGACCGGTTCCTGCCCGACGCGCTGGTGCGCGCGCGCCGCTATGCAGCCGTTCAGGAGCGCCTGATCTCTCCCGAAGGAGCCTTCCCGCCCGTGGGCCGCTCCATTACGTACCGCTGCGGAGCTTTTCACCTGCTGGCTCAGATGGCTCTGCTTGGCGAGTTGCCGCCCCCGTTGAGCGGTCCGCGCGTCCGCTGCGCGCTCACTGCCATGATGCGCCGGTTGCTGGACGCGCCGAGGACGTTCGACGAAGACGGCTGGCTTCGCATCGGCTTCTGCGGCCACCAGCCCAGCCTCGGCGAGAGCTATATTTCGACTGGGAGCCTGTACCTGTGCTCCACTGTATTGTTACCGCTTGGCCTGCGGCCGTCCGATCCGTTCTGGGCCGGACCACGCGAGGAGTGGACTTCCCGCCGTATCCTTAGCGGTCAGGATGAGCCCGCCGACCACGCGATCTAGCCGCCTCAGTGTCGGCGGCCAACAAAGAACCGGCGACCGGTATAACGTATATCGTTAGGTTGCCGGACGCTGATGCTTCTCTACGCGCTAACCATCTCGCTCTCGGCATTTCTGCTTTTCGAAGTCCAGCCCGTTATTGCCAAGATGATTCTGCCTTGGTTTGGCGGGACTTCTTCGGTGTGGACCACCTGCATGCTGTTCTTCCAGGTGGAGTTGCTCGGCGGTTACCTGTACTCCCACTGGCTGCATGAGAGACTGCCGGGCCGCAAGCAGGTGTTCATCCACGTTGCCGTCTTGGCGGCGAGCCTAGCGGCATTGCCCATCGTGCCCAATTCCAGGTGGAGGAGCGCCGATGTCGCGCATCCGGCGTTCCACATTCTGATCCTGCTTTCGCTCAGTGTGGGCTTGCCCTATTTCCTGTTGGCGTCGACCAGCCCGCTTCTGCAGGCTTGGTACGCGCGGCGTCACCCTGACGGCCTGCCCTACCGCTTCTTCGCCCTTTCGAATTCCGCATCGATGCTGGCGCTCATCACCTATCCGCTTCTGGTCGAGCCGAATCTGCCAACGCGGGTGCAAGCGCTCACATGGTCGGCGGCCTATGTCTGTTTCGTAATGCTTTGCGGCGTCACTGCCTGGCGCTGGTCAGGCGAGCCCGCCTCGGCCGCTCTTTCGGTGACCAGTGCAGCGGCAAGGGGCGAGACCGCCATCATTGCGCCCTCACGAACCGAGCGCGCTCTCTGGCTGGGTTTCGCGGCCTGCGGTTCCGTATTGTTCTTGGCCGTCACCGCGCACCTCACGCAGGACATCGCTGCCATTCCGTTCCTCTGGATTCTGCCGCTGAGTCTCTACCTCTTGAGCTTCATCATCTGTTTTGAAGCGCCTGGCGTTTACCGGCGCGGCATTTTCTTCCCCATGCTGGCTGGCGCACTTGCGTTCCTGGCTTACCGCTTGTGGCCGTACCACGCCGCCATGGCGATGCGCGTCACCATCGCCGCGGTTGCCGCCTCGCTGTTCGTCTGCTGCATGGTGTGCCACGGTGAACTCGTCCGTCTCAAGCCGCATCCGCGCTATCTCACCAGCTTCTATGTGACCGTCGCCCTTGGCGGCGCCTGCGGAGGGTTGTTCGTCGGTCTGTTCGCCCCGGCCGTGTTTCACGCCTACCATGAACTCCCGATCGGGCTGGCGCTCTGCGCCGCGCTTGTTTTCCGTGTGCTGGCGCCTGAATTCAAGCGCTTTTCAGCCCTCGAGAGATGGGCCGGAACGGCGGTACTGGCGGTCCTGTTGTGCGCTTATCTCGCGGCGTTGGTCCATATCATGGGCGAAATGGTCGCGGGTTACCGCGTCGTCGCGCGCAACTTCTATGGCCAGCTCAAGGTGCTGGATGACGGCAATCCTCGACTTGACGAATACGCCTGCCGCACGCTCATCCATGGCACCATCAATCACGGAGAGCAGTTTGTGCGGGAGGAATACCGCCACGAGCCGGTGACCTATTTCTGCCCTGGTTCCGGCGTCGGCCGTGCCATGCGGGCGCTGCAGGGCCATCCGCGGAGAATCGGCGTCCTGGGTTTGGGTTGTGGCACGCTGGCCGCGTACGGCCGGGCGGGCGACACCCTGCGGATTTACGAAATCAACCCGCTGGTCCTCGAGATCGCTAACCGCCAATTCACTTACCTTCGTGACACGCCCGCAAAAGTCGAGATCGCGATGGGTGACGGCCGTTTGACGCTGGAATCCGAACCTGCCCAGCAGTTCGATCTGCTGGTGATGGATGCTTTTTCCGGTGATTCCGTGCCGGTCCACCTGATCACACGGGAGGCTTTTCGAACGTACTTCCGGCACCTCAAGTCCGGCGGCATCCTGGCGGTGAATATCACCAACACGTATCTGAACCTCGAGCCTGTGATGGCGCAAGCGGCCGCGGCCCTGGACAAGGACGCGTACGCTTACTACTACCACGCCGACCCATACGAGGCCGTCTGTTTTTCCAGCGCGTGGGCCTTGATCATGGATCGCGCCACGGTGAGGGCGCATCCGGGTCTGGATACCGGTGCGATGCTGCTCCGGCCCGAACGCAGATTCCGCGTCTGGACGGACGACTTCTCGAACATGCTCAGCATTCTGAAGTGAGAAAGCGATCAGCGGTCAGCATTCAGCCAAAACATGTCTTGTTCTTAGCTGACGGCTGAAAGCTGATTGCTGACCGCTTTTTTATGCTTCGTTGGGATCGTTTTTGGCGAAATACAGCGCGACCGCGCGGTCGATGTTCGCGCGCGTCAGGCGGACCACCCGGCCCTCGTACTCACTGATGGCTTTCACCAGCTTGTAGACGTCCATCGGATAGCAGGCGCGCAGGAACTGGGCGCCCGCGGCCGCACACCGCTCGCGCAGGTATTCGGCGCAGCCCGGTTCGCACGGCACCTGGTTGTTCTGGGCCACGCGCTGGAAGATCTGGTCGAACACCTCCGGACTCACGTTCTCCACGAGCACCTTGGTCTGGATGCGGCGCAGGAAGGCTTCGTCGGCCAGGTCGTGCGGGTTCAGGTTGGTTGAAAACACCACCATCAACTCGAACGGAACCTGGAACTTCATTCCCGAAGCCAGGGTGAGATAGTCCACCCTCCGGTCCAAAGGGACGATCCAGCGGTTGAGCAATTCGCGCGGCGAGAGCACCTGCCGCCCAAAGTCGTCAATGATCAGGATGCCGTTATTGGCCTTGAGCTGCGCCGGCGAGATGAAGCAACGGGTGGATTCGTCCAGCCGCAGCTCCAACATGGCCGCGGACAGCTCGCCGCCCACCGTGATGCAAGGCCGCTCGCACATCACCCATCGCGGATCCAGCAGGTCGTCGTCGCTCGGCACCGACCGGTGCACTACCGGGTCGAACACCGAGATGATATGGCCGTCCACCTCCACGGTGTATGGCACCAGCACCGTGTCGTGATAGATCCGCAGAATCCGCTCCGCGATGCTGGTCTTTCCGTTGCCCGTGCCTCCGTATAAGAAGAGCGACTGGTGGCCGATCAGCGAGGGGCCCAACGCATCCAGCAGCTTGTCCGGAAGCACCAGGTCCTGAAACGCCTCCCGCAGGCTCTCGCGGCTGAGCCGCACGTGCGCGGTCTGGGCCTTCACCACCTCGTGATACTGCTTAATGGAGACCGGCGTAGGCCCGACATATGAGCAGACTTCATTGCGCGCGGTCGCCAGGGCCCGCCCCGAGGCGGTCAGCGAGAATGCATAGTCGTTTCCCACCATCCCCTTGACTTCCAACAGGTGCTGCTGGCGGAACTGGTGAAACATGTTTTCCAGGATGGGAAACGAAAGCTTCAGGGTGGAGTGCAGCGCCTCCAGCGTTCCCGAACCGTGCAGCCAGAGGTAACGCATGATCAGGTCGGAAACCATGGCGCGGGGGATCCCGAGGTCTTCCAGCCGGTCGGGGATGACCGGCCGCGCGGCATCGTTTTCCAATGGCGCCACTGATTCCATTGTCGAAGTCATAGAGTTGGAGTTCCCTCCCGGCCCTTCAACACCGGTAGCCGTTTTGAAATATACAGGAGAAGTTAGAAAACTACCATTACTCCGTTAGTTAACGTTGGTTGAAAACCGTAGTAAATACTGCGTGCGACGGAGTACCTAATGATGGTCGTGCTGATGCTCGTCGGCCTTCACCGGGATGGCGCAGCCGGTTTCCGAGATCGCGCAACTCACGTGTTCGAATTGAACCGTAGTGTGCGAAATGTGGAACCGCTCCTCCAGTGTGCCGTTCAGCCGGCGCAGAATGACGTCGCTGGCTGAAGGAGGGACATCCTCTATCAGCACGTGGCAGCTCAGCGCGTGGGCATCGGACCCGAGGCTCCAAATATGCAGGTCATGCACGTCCAGCACGCCTTCGGTCTCTTTCATGGCTGCCGCCACGTCGCTCAGCGCGATCCCGCGCGGCAGCCCTTCAAGGAGAATGTTCAACGACTCGCGGATAATGTCCCAGGCGGTCCAAACGATCAGGAACCCGATGAGGATGGAAAGCAGGGGGTCGACGCGCTGCCACCCCGTGTACCGGATGGCGATTGCGCCCGCGATGATGGCCAGCGACCCGAGAGCATCACCCAGCATGTGGACGAACGCCCCGCGAATATTCAGATCGCGGCGGCTGGCCCGCCGCAGTGCCAGCATGATGCTGCTGTTCAGGACCAGTCCCAACGCCGCCACCGCCAGCATGAGGCCTTCCTGAACGGCTTCCGGCTGGCGCAAGCGCAGCACGCTCTCGTATAGAATCCACACGGAGAGGGCCACCAGCGTCAGGGCATTGACGAAGGCCGTCAAGACACCTGCCCGGTGATAGCCATAAGTCTTGGTCTCGTCCGCTGGCTTGGACTGCAGATAGAAACCGATCCACGCCAGCAATATCGCCAGTGCGTCGGTAAAATTGTGCCCGGCGTCGGAAAGCAGGGCCAGCGAGTGGGCCCTGATTCCGGCGACGATCTCCACTACGACGAACGCGAACGTGGCACCCAGGGACCATCCAAGGACGCTGCCCGTAGCGCCGTCGTGGCTGTGTGAATGGGAGTGCAATCGCCTCTCTCGATTCAGTTTAACTCTGGTCGCGTACCCCAATTCGCGGTCCCATAGCACCCCCTTATGAGGGATTGGATACTCCCGGTTTACACCTTATGATTCATGACAGACTGGCTCCTGCCGGTTTCACCCTCCCCATGGGGTAAAGATGATCGAATTCTTCAGCAGACTGTTCTCGATGGATCCCTTTATGCCGCACGGAATGTGCTTCCTCTGGGATCCCTTGGTGCTGTGGCTGCACGTGATCTCCGATTGCCTGATCGCCGCGGCCTATTATGCCATCCCGGTGTTGCTGTTCCATTTCTCCCGCCGCCGTCGCGACATACCGTTTAACCGGATTTTCGTGGCTTTTGCTCTGTTCATCCTGGCTTGCGGCACCACACACTTGCTGGGCGCCGTGACCGTCTGGCATCCGGTCTACCGCATCGAGGGCGCAGTCAAGGCAGCCACAGCCATCGCGTCCATTACGACTTTCCTCATGCTGATCCCCCTCATGCCGACCCTGATCAGCCTTCCCAGTCCTTCTCAGCTAGCTGTGGCAAATCAGCAACTGGCGTTGGAAATCGAGGAGCGCCGGGGCGCAGAGGCCAAGGTGCGCAAGATCAATGAAGAACTCGAGGAACGCGTGGCCGGCCGTACTGCCGACTACAAGCAGGCGCTACAGGACCTGCGCCAGGAGATGAAACGCCGCCAGGAACTGGAGAACCAACTGATTCAATCGCAGAAGATGGAAGCGATCGGCCGTTTGGCCGGGGGCGTGGCCCACGACTTCAACAACCTGCTGACCGTAATCCTTGGCTACAACGAGATGGTGCGCGAGCAGGTCAAAGACAACTCCGCCGCGTTGGAGTACGCCGGGGAAGTGCTTCGGGCGTCCGAGCGCGCCTCATCCCTCACCAACCAGCTTCTCGCCTTCAGCCGCCGCCAGGTGGCCGTGCCGCGAATCGTGGACCTCAACGAGCTGGTTGGGAACATCGACCGGTTACTGCGACGCATCATCGGCGAAGACATCCAATTGGACCTGCGCCTCGACCCGGCCCTTTCGCCCGTGAAGGTCGACCCTGCCCACATGGACCAGGTGATCATGAACCTGGCCGTGAACTCGCGCGACGCGATGCCGGGCGGCGGACGGCTGACCATTGAAACCGCTAACGTGAATCTCACCGAAGAGTATGCCGCCAGCCACATCGACATCCGCCCGGGGCCGCACGTCCTGCTGGCCGTGAGCGATACGGGGATCGGGATGCACGCGGCCACCAGGTCGCGGATCTTCGAGCCGTTCTTCACCACCAAGGAAAAGGGCAAAGGCACCGGTCTTGGTCTCTCCATCGTTTACGGGATCGTCAAGCAAAACGGAGGCGAAATCCTGGTCTACAGCGAACCCGGCCAGGGAACGGCGTTCAAGATCTACCTTCCCGCAGCCATTTCGGCGGCCGAAGCGTTGCCTGTGGAAACCGAAGAGGTTCCGGAGGCGCCTCCCAGCGGGACCATCCTCCTGGTTGAGGACGAGGACCAGGTCCGGAACCTGACGCGATCAATGCTGGTGCGGCTGGGCTACCACGTTCTCGACTTCTCCTCGGCAGGCGACGCGTTGCGCTACCTGAGCGGGCGCCCGGAGCCCATCGATCTGCTGCTCACCGACATCGTCATGCCGGAGACAAGCGGCATGGAACTGGCCAGGCAGGTGAAGGCCTCGCGCCCGGAAACCAAGGTGCTCTTCATGTCTGGTTACACCGACAGCAGCGTCACGAGCCACGGTCTGATTTCCGCCGGCACGGCATTCATTCAGAAACCGTTCACGTCCGCCTCGCTGAGGAAGAAAGTGGGAGAAGCGCTTCGCTGAAGAGCCCGGCCGGCGGACCCGCGTCACTTACCGGCTGCCGGCACGCGAGGCTGCGCCACGAGGGCGCGCCGACATCGCCAGGCGTCCCGGCCATGGCCCATCGATCCAATAGAGGTCAGTCTGCAATCGGTCTCTCTCTCACAGATCGGATTTTGTCACGATCTCTCGCGGCCATTCCGGCGCCTAGACCGCAGGAGGGGCGTTATGTGGGGCGGCTTGCCAAGCCGCGTGCCGATTGCCAATCGGCACGCGCGGCGGTTGGCCGGGGTACCCTCTGGGTCGGCGCAGGATGCCATCCTGCCCCACAGCAAAGTCGCGCGAGCTTCAACCTGTTCAGTTGCGCATGGAGGGCTCGCAACGGCGGATCAGGCATCTGTGCACCGCCTCCAGTATAGTCCGGCAGCGTGTGTTTTACGCTACCCTGATCGCAATGTCCTTCAACAGTTTCACCCGCGCCGAAAGAGCGGTGTTCCGCAGCTTGCGGTCGCCAGAGAAGATCCAGCGATTCATCGATGATCTGGCTTACAACAAGGAGCCGCACGGGCCGACCTGCCGGTCGGCGCGGCGCGTCCTGCGCGACCGCACCGCGCACTGCATGGAAGGCGCGCTTTTCGGCGCCGCCGCTCTGCGCATGCTCGGCCATCCGCCTCTGTTGCTGGACCTGGAAGCCGTGCGCGACGACGACCACGTCCTGGCTGTCTTCCGGGTGCGCGGCCACTGGGGCGCGATGGCCAAGTCTAACTTCGCCGGGCTGCGATATCGCGAACCCGTCTACAGAACGCTGCGCGAGCTGGTGATGTCGTACTTCGAGCACTACTTCAATCTGCGGAAAGAGAAGACCCTGCGCTCCTATTCCCGCCCGGTGAATCTGCGCCGTTTCGACCGCCTGCACTGGATGACTGCCGAAGAAGACGTGTGGGCGGTGCCGGAATACCTGTTGACCATCTCGCACGCCCCGGTAGTGCCAGGAAGGCTCTTGCCGCATCTGGGCCGCGTCGACCAGCGGCTGTTTACGGCCGGGTTGGTGGGGAGATGCGTGTGACTTCCCGCTCAGTCTCGTGATGGCGCCGCGCCTTGATCACCTCGTTGAATGTGGGCAGCAGCGAGATGAAGATGATGGCCAGGATTACCTTGTCGAAATTCTGCCGCACGAACGGGACGCTGCCGAGTTCGTACCCGAGCATGCTCATAAAGAACACCCAGCCGATCCCCCCGCACACGCTGAAGGGAAGGAAACGCAGGTAAGGCATCTGGCTCACTCCCGCCACGAACGATGAAAACGTCCGGATGATGGGCACGAAGCGGGCCAGGATGATGGTTTTGCCGCCGTAACGCGCATAGAAAGCCTTGGTTCGGGTCACGTATTCCTGCTTGAAGAAGCGCGAGTCGGGACGGCTGAAGATGCGAGGGCCGGTGTGGCGGCCCAACAGATACCCCGTGGAGTCACCCAACATCGCCGCGGCCATGAGCGCGACGTTCACGAGGAGGATATTCAGTTGCCCGGCGCCGGCCACAACTCCCACGGTGAACAGGAGCGAGTCTCCAGGCAAAAAGAAACCGACCAGCAGCCCGGTCTCGGAAAAGACGATGCCAAACAGCGCCGCGTATCCGAGCCAGCCCGAAAGCAGCGTGCTGAGCAGGTGAATCAGCCGTTCCGGATTGGTCAACGACCGGAGGAATTCGAGAATCGAGTGAATCATTCGTGGGTGAGCGGTCAGCTCGCGCTACGGAAGCTGGCGATGATCCGCTTGATCACGTCATTGTGCGGCTTGATCACGCCTTGCCTGGTCAGCTCGTCCACCAGTCCGGCTTCGAACATCGTGTTTCGTTCGCGGGCCTTTTCGCTCTTGAGCTGGTCGCGAATGCCAGACCGCTGCTCCGGCAGTTTCGACATGTCCGCGGGGGAGTGTTCGATCAGCTTGACTACCGCGGTGCCTTCAGCCATGGGGACGGGGTTGAGCACCGTTCCGACGGGGACCTTGAAGGCTTCCTCCACGTAACTCGCAGGCCCAAGCCCATCCACGGTGGCCAGACGCTTGAAGGGTTCCGTGGTCTTGACTTCAAGCCCCATCGCCTTGGCCGCCTTGGCCAGGTCGCCGCCATTGGCTTTGGCGGTATCGGCCAACTGCTTGGCTTTGTCCTGTACCAGGTACATGAGCCGGTTGGATACCCAGGCATCGTGCACCTGGCTCTTTACTTCGTCCAGGGTGGCCGGCCGCCCCGGTACGATGTCAGTCACTTCAGCCAGCACCAGCTTGTTGCCGCCGAGCGCGACCGGTTGCGACACGTCTCCCTTTTTCAGGCCGGAAAGGGATTGGTCGAAATCCGAATTGCCGGCGACTTCGGGCACGGCTTTGGAGAGGTCCGCTGTGTCGGTGCGGACGAGTTGCATGCCGAGATCCGCCGCGACTTTCTCGGGGTGATCCTTGTCTTTCTGCAGGGATGCCTGCGCGTTGTCGGAAATCTGCTGGAGGCGGTCACTGGCGCGCTGCTGCCTGTACTGCTTGGCGAGCTCGTCCTTCACTTCGGAAAACGGCCTCAGACGCGCCTGTTCATGCGCCAGAACCTGGATAATATGGTATCCGTACTGCGTCTTCACCAAGTCGCTGATCTGGCCGGGCTGGAGCGAGAAGGTCGCCTTTTCGAACTCGGCAACCATCTGGCCCCGCGTGACCCAGTCCAGGTCGCCGCCTTTAACCGCCGAACCAGTGTCGTCGGAGTTCTTCTTCGCGAGTTCCGCGAAATCCGCGCCCGCCCGCAGTTGTTTCAGCAGGTCCTCGGCCTTGGCCTTGATCTTGGGTTCGTCGGCGGCGGGTTTACCCTGCGTCATCAGCAGGATGTGTCGCTCATGCACGCGCTCCGGCAGGCGATAGTTGGCCAGGTTCTGGTTGTATGCCGCCTGCAACTCGGCGTCGGTCGGCGTGATGCTCTGCTCGATCTTCGCCTGGTCCGCGATCAGAACCACGAGGCTCTTCTTTTCCGGAATCTGGTACCGTGCGGCGTTCGCCTTGAAGTAGTCCTGAAGCTCCTGCGCACTCGGCTCGGCTTCTTTCTTGTACTTGTCCTGAGTCAGCTTGACGTACTGCAGTTTGATCTGGTCGTTTTTCTTGCGGTATTCCGCCTCAATCTCGGCCGGCGACACCACGGTGCCTTCCAGGGCCACGTCCCGGAGCCGCGTGATCAGAAGTTGCCGTTTCAGATCGGCTTCGAATTCGTCGATCGTCAGGTTCTGCTGCGCCAGCATCGCGGCGTAGATTTCCTTGCCCACGAACTTGCCGTCCGGGAACAAGCTCGAATACATCTGCCGTATTGCATCCGACAGGTCTTTGTCGGTCACCTGCAGGCCAAGTTTGGTGGCTTCGTAGGCCATGGCCCGCTCGGTGATCATCTCTTCGATGAGCTGCGGCACATAGTTCGGGATGATCTCGGCGGGAATCTGGCGGCCCTTGGTCTGGTTGCGGATCAACCGCCGCACCTCGACTTCGGTGATTGGTTCGCCGGCGACCTGGACCACCACCGGATCGCTGGCGCTGGAACCGGTGTTGTAGCTCGGAACGAGGTACAACAGCATGGAGGCCGACACCAGCACCAGGATGCCGCCCATGCCATACTTCCTTATCTTTTCCCGGTTACGAAACAGATCAAACATGTAAGCGAAAGCTCCTGTCTTTGGAGGGGAAATACCAGTATAGCGAAGTTGAGATGGCGATCAGCACTCAGCGTCCAGCTTGCTGCGCGGCTTCTTTGGCGAGAAGGGAAAGACGGGCTCCGGAGGACGCCGGCCCAGGCCGCATTCGGCATGGACGGCTTTGACGGCTTTCTCCAAACCTTCGCGAGCGACGACGACGGCGATGGTCAGCTCACTGGAACCCTGGGCTATAGCAATGATGTTGACTTGCACTCGCGAGATCGCCGTGAAAATGCGAGCGGCGAGACCGGGCTTTCCGTGCATTCCCTCGCCCACGGCCGCCAACAGGCCGATGTCCCGGTCCACCTGGATCGGCTCGAGGTAGTGGTGCGCCAGTTCCAGGGCAAGCGCGGATTCCAGAGCTTCGACGGTCTTGTCCAATTCCTCTTCGCGCACCAGGAAGCAGAAATTCTGGCGGTAGCTGGAGCTGGTGAACAGCAGGATTTCCACGTTCGCGCGCGCTACCGAGTCCATGGCCCGTGCCATCACCTGCACGCCGTTCAATTCCGGGCTGGCGGGCGAGAGCGAGATCAGCGCCACCTTTCCCATGGATGCCACGGCGCGCGCGCCGCGGGCCGCCGACGAGACCGAGGGCGCAATGCGCGTTCCCGGCTTCTCGGGCGCGAAGCTGTTCTTGCTCCACACGGGGATTCTCTTGTCGACCAGGGGCGCCAACGTCCGCGGGTGCAGCACCTTGGCTCCGTTGTAGGCCAGCTCCGCCGCCTCCGCGTAAGTGATGGCGTCCAGGACCTGGGCGTCCGGCACCAGCCGCGGGTCGGCGCTCATGATGCCGTCGACGTCGGTCCAGATCCAGAGCTCTTCGGCATCGAGCGCGGCAGCGAGAATTGACGCCGAGAAGTCAGAGCCGCCGCGGCCCAGAGTGGTGGGCCGCCCGTCCGCCGTGGCGCCGTTAAAGCCGGTGACCACGGGCAGCGTCCCTTGTTTGAGCAGCGGAAGAAGCCTGGCCCGGGACTTGCCGGTGGTCTCATCCATCAACGGCGAGGCGTTGCCGAATACCGCATCGGTGACCACAACTTCGCGCGCATTCACCGCTTCGGCCGGCGTGCCCGAGGCCGCCAGATATTCCGAGATGAGGGTGGCCGAAAGCAACTCGCCCGTCACCACGGCTTCGTCCACGGAGCGCGGAGGCCGATCGCCCAGCATGGCCATTCCGTTGACGATGCGCTCGAATTCGCCGATCAACTCGCGGGTGCGGGCGATCACCACTTCCTGCCTGGCTGCGGGAAGCAGTTCGCGGCAAGTCTCCTCGTGGCGGGCACGCAAGGCTGCCAGGTTGGCTTCCGTGGCCGTGGAATTCCCCGCCTCGGCGTGACGCATGGTTTCCAGCAGCAAGTCGGTGATCTTGGACATCGCCGACACCACGATTACGACCGGGCGTCTTTTGCGCTCCTCCAATGTGATGTTGGCGGCTACGCGGATGCGCTCGGCAGAGCCCATGCTCGTGCCGCCGAATTTCATGACCAGCAGGTTCTTCAAAAGAGCTCCTCCAGATTGGAGAACATGTTTGGCCGCGAAGGAATGCGAGCTGGCTTTCGGCCGGCGGGGCCTGCTAGAAAGCAGGCCGCAGCCAGGATTGGCCGCCCCACGTCGCGTTCATTCGCGGCTATGATATTCCTTTCCGTTGCTCAGGCGCGTCCGCACGATCTTCAGGATGGCGTCCTCCACTTCTTCCACGGTGAGGGGCGTGGAATCGAGATACAGGGCGTCGGGCGCCTGGGTCAGGGGCGCATCGGCGCGTGTGCTGTCGCGCCGGTCCCGCTCCTTCATCTGTGCCGCCAGCGCGGTTTCGGCGATTTCCTCTCCCTTGGCCTGGATCTCCCGTAAGCGGCGCCGGACGCGCTCCTCCGGATTAGCATCCAAGAAAACCTTGATGTCCGCAAGGGGAAAAACCACGGTTCCGATGTCCCGCCCCTCCATGACGACGCTGGCCCTTTCGCCAATCTCACGCTGCTTAGCCACCATGGCCCGGCGCACTCCCGGGATCACGGCGATTTTGGAGGCGCCGTTGGACACGTCGGGAGTCCGAATGGCCTCCGTGACATCCTCGCCATTGAGGACGATCCGTCCTGGGGCCAATTCGATCTCGGCGGCAGCGGCGAGTTGTTCCACCCGGTGAAAATCGTCGAGATCGACGCGCTGCCGCAGCGCCCACAAAGCGACGGCGCGATACATCGCACCGGTGTCGATGTAGGTGAACCCCAGGCGGTCCGCCAAACGCTTGGCGATGGTGCTTTTGCCCGCGCCGGCCGGCCCGTCAATCGCCACCACCACGCGTTTCGGTTTGCTGTCAGCCAAGATTTAGAATAACAAGAGCGATGGGGCCCGACGAATTCGACCGCATGGTAGCCGAGACATACGCTGGGATTCCCAAACGCTTCCGCCGGCGGCTGAAGAACGTGGCGTTGATGGTGGAGGCCGAGCCCAGCGCCGCTCAGCTTGCACGCGGGCGTGTGCCGCGCGGCAGCACGCTCCTGGGGCTGTATGAAGGCCGGCCGCTGACAAAGCGCAGCGTGTTCGAACCGTTCGCCATGCCCGACCGCATCACGATTTTCCAGGGCCCGCATGAACGCCTGGCGCGAGGTCCGGAGCATCTGGCCCAACTGGTGCAGGATACCGTCTGGCACGAAGTGGCTCACTACTTCGGGATGGACGAACTGCAGGTGCGGGCCGCGGAACGGAGGCGGCGGAGCGGATCAGCGGGGCCGAAGCCATAGGACGATTGTCTGGCCGGGTCGACTGATCATACAACGCGCTGGTCTGCCCCCTCCTTCTCAGCCGTGCACTGCGACGCCCAGCTTCGCGTACCATGGCGAGGCCGAGCGGAGGGCGTCGTTCACCGCGTTGATGTTGCGAACCCCTTCCCGCTGCATCCAATCCTCGAGGCCTTTGGCGCCTTGCTTGGCGTAAACCGGAATCCCTTCCTTCCAGGTGGCGCGCCCGCACAGTACCCCTGAATAATCGGTGCCGGCTTCCGACGCCATCTTCAGCGATTCGGTGAACTGTGCGTTGCTCACGCCCGCACTGAGATAGATGAAGGGCTTGGCAGCCACCGCGGCCGCGGTGCGAAAGTGCTGCAGCGCCTCCTCGTGGGTGTAGGCCTTCTGTCCCTTGTAGACGGCGGAACCTTCCACGTACTCCGCGTTAATGGGCACTTCCACCTTCAAGACGTCCACCCTGTACTGCGCTTTGGAGAACTCCTCCATGCTCTTTCTGACGATCTCCGGCTTCGCCTTGGCATATTCGAAGCCCTTTTCGTCGCCGCCCTTGGGGTCGTAGCCCACAAATTCCAGGAAGAAGGGGATCTCGTAGGTCTCGCACTCGGCGCCGATTCGTTCGATGAAGGCGTGCTTGACGTCGTTGATGGAAGCTTCTTCGTAAGGGGTGTAGTAGATCAGAATCTTGACCGCGTCGGCGCCCCAATCCACGAGGCGCTTCACCGAAACGTGGGGCAGGAGGTCCGGAAGACGGCCGGGCCGGGAGTTGTCGTAGCCGCTCAATTCATACGCCAGCAGCAGGCCGGCGTTTTTGCTGCGCGCCTTGCCGGCTTCGAGCCCGAATTCGGGATCCAGCAGGATGGCGCTGGCATGCGGCGTCAACACTCTGCTGACGACGACTTTGAACTCGCTCATCATGGCGGGCGTGATCTCTTTCACGTCCACGCCGCGAGCGGATGCCAGGGATTTTTGCAGGCTGCCGCGCTGGTCCATCGCGGCCGCGGCGATCACCCCGCGGTCGTTGGACAGCGCCTTCATTCGTCTGAGTTTTCCCTCCGAGAGTTCCATGCGAAACATTATCCTACAATGAAGGTAGTGCGGTACTGTCTGTGTTTGCTCGCAATCGCGGCCACTTCTCTGTTGGGCGCGGGATTGCCGTCTGAAACCTTGCGCGGAAAAATCCAGATCCACGAAGGCAAGCCGGCGGTGGTCGAGACCGCGGGCCACAAACTGGTCGCGCTGGACGGCGACGAGTCGACGAGGAAGATCCTCAACGACGTGCGGCTTAACGGCTTTCAGGTCGAAGCCAAGGGCCGCTTCACGGCCGCGGGGACGTTCCTCATCGATCCCATCCATACGCGCGCGCTGCTGGTGCGCCAGGACGGCCGGCTCAAGATGATCACGTACTTCTGCGAGGTCTGCAACATTCGCTCCTACACCCCGGGGAACTGCGTGTGCTGCCAGCGGGAGACCACTCTGGATCTGCGCGATCCGGACCAGTAATGGCGCCCGCGGCGAACTACACCGCCGCCCCCGCGGTCGTGGACGGCATCAACGTGGTGCGGCTCACGGACGCGGCGCGAGCTGCCGAGGTTTCCATTGCCCCGCCGATCGGCAACATCGCGTACGAATTCAAGGTCCGGGGTAGGAACGTTCTATGGTCTCCCTTCGACGGTCCGCGCGAGCTCAAGTTGAAGCGGCAGTTCTGCGGCATCCCGTTTCTGGCTCCGTGGGCCAACCGGATTGACGGCGATTCCTACTGGGTCAACGGCAATCGTTACGTCTTGAATCCGGACTTGGGCAACCTGCGGCGCGATGAACGCCAGAAGCCCATCCACGGCCTGCTGGACTTTTTCCCGGATTGGATCATGGCCTCGCTCAAAGCGGATCGCTGCGCTTCGGCTACCTTTCGCATGGAATGGGCAAAACACCCTGCGCTGATGGCGCAATTCCCCTTCGCTCACACCATCACCATGACTCATCGCCTGGCCGGCGGCGAGCTGGAAGTCGAAACCACCATCGAAAACCAATGCGCCGAGCCGATCCCTGTTGCCATTGGCTATCACCCCTACTTCCGCCTGCCGGACGTTCCGCGCGACCGATGGCGCGTACACCTGGCGGCGCGCCATCACCTGGCGCTGGATGACCTCCTGATGCCGACCGGCGAGCGCCGCGCGGTGGAATTCGCCGATCCGCACCCGCTGGCTGCGGCGCCTCTGGATGACGTATTTACGAACCTGGTCCGCGATCCCGACGGGCGCGCCCGGTTCTGGGTGGAAGGCGACGGGCAACGGGTCACCGTTGCTTATGGGCCGAAGTACACGGTGGCCGTGGTTTACTCCCCCGCAGGCACGGACTTCATTTGCTTTGAGCCGATGGCGGCCATCACGAACGCGTTCAACATGGCGCATGCTGGTCTGTACCGGGAGCTGCAAAGTGTCGCGCCGGGCGGGGTGTGGAGGGAGAGTTTCTGGATCACCGTGGAGCGGTGAAGCAGCTTCCAGCAACCAGCCGCCAGCAATCAGCCGTCAGCGTGGGAACGGCGCTGGCTGCTTGCCAGTGACTGCGCGCGGTACCGCCCTATCGAATTCACCTTCCCTGGCTGGCCGCCGCGTTCTCCACGTTCTCCGCGTTCCTGCACCCCGCCACCAGAGCGTTCAGGAACTTCATCGCCGCGGGAGAGAGCTGCCGTCCCGGTTTCTGCACCGCGACCATCCTCCGCGTAAGCGCCGGATGGTTCACCGCCCGCGACGTCAGGCCGCTGAGTTCCGCCATTTCCAGAGACGAGGAAGGCAGAAATGCAACGCCCAGTCCGGCCTTGACCATGCCCAGAACCGATGACATGTACGTAACCTCGTACGCGGGCGTCGGGAAGTGGCCGATCGATTCAAACGCCCGGTCCACCGCCATCCGCACACTCGTTAGCGGATCCATCAGGATCAACGGAGGACCAATCAGATCCTGTAACCGCAGAACCCGCTTCCCGGCAAGCGGCGATTGCAGCGGGAGCACGGCCCGTAAGTGATCGGTGAACAGCGGCACCACGTGAATCGAGGGATCCATGTCGGTGAAACAGCCGACGCCGAAATCCACCTCCTCGTTCTTTACCATCGTCACCACCTTCGGCGCGATGACGTCCTTCAGGCTGACCGTAATGCCGGGATTCTCTTTGCGGAAAGCGGAGATCATTCGCGGCAGCAGGCGCGCGCAGCCCGAGGGAATCGCCGCCACGCTCACCAGGCCGCGAATGCCCGCCGCCATGTCGTGCGCGTGGTGGACCACCCCTTCGATCTCTTTCAGGAGACGCTGCACCACCGGCGCAAGCTGCTGGCCGATGCGCGTCAGCTTGACAGTCCGGGTGTTCCGGTCGAGCAGCCGGGCGCCGATGGTCTCCTCGAACTGGCGAACCTGGACCGTCAGCGCCGGCTGCGAGATGTGCAGCGATTGTGCGGCGCGCGTGAAGTTCCCCGCTTGGGCGACCGCCACGAAGGCTTCCAGGTGGCGCAAATTGAGATTCGTGATGGCGATCTCCGTTCTATTACGTTACGTTATCATTGCCATTACCTGAATCCAATTGTTTTATTAGCGAATTTACGATAACGTTCGCTCCATGACCTCTGGTGTTGCGTTCCTCCGGCTCGCCGCGATTCTGCCTGTGCTTCTGTGTGTCCGGCCCTCGACCGCCCGCGTGACGAAAATCGCAATCGAGGAAAAGCAATCCCCGGCGTACCAGGGAACGACGTTCGGCGCCGTGGGCGCCTACGAGCGGCTCTCGGGCCGCGTTTACGGCGAAATCGATCCGAAGAACCCGCTGAACGCGGTCATTACCGACATTCAGTTCGCGCCGCGCAACACCCACGGCATGGTTGAGTACTCGGCCACATTCACCCTGCTGAAACCTGTGGACATGTCGAAGGCCAGCGGCGTGCTGCTCTATGACGTGCCGAATCGCGGCAACCGGATGCTGCTCCTGACCTTCCAACGAGGCGATCCGGGCGATGGATTCTTGTTCCAGCGGGGCCACGTCATCCTGTCCAGTGGTTGGCAGGCCGACGTCATTCCACGAACCGGCGCGGAAACGCTGGATGTGCCAGTGGCCCGGAACGCCGACGGGTCGAGCATCACCGGCCCGGTCCTGGCGCGCTTCAGCAATCTTCAGCCCGGCGCCAAATCGGTCTCTCTTCCCGGTGCGGCCCGCCGCGGCTTTGCCAACGCCAGTCTCGATACGTCCAAGGCGACCCTGACCAGACGGGCATCCGAAGATGGCGCGGTGGTTCCGATCGCGGCGAGCGACTGGGCCTTCGCCGACTGCAGCCAGGCGCCGTTTCCCGGAACGCCCGACCCCGAGAAACTATGCCTGAAGGACGGCTTCGATCCAGCCTTTCTGTACCAGCTCTCGTACACCGCAAAAGATCCGCTGGTGCTCGGCATCGGGCTGGCCGCGACTCGCGACATTGTCTCCTTCTTTCGCCGCGCCGAAAAGGATGACACCGGCAATATCAACCCGGTGGCGAATCGCATCCTTCATACCGTGGCGCAAGGCACTTCGCAGTCGGGCAATTTTGTGAAAACCGTGATCCACCTCGGCTTCAACCAGGATGAGCAGAAGCGGATCGTCTTCGACGGAGCCAACGATCACATCGCCGGCCGCCAGACGCCGCTCAACTTCCGGTTCGCCGTCCCGGGCGGCGCCGCCGACATGTTCGAACCGGGAAGCGAGCCGGCGCTATGGTGGAACGACTACCAGGATTCGGCGCGACGCCGGCCGGCCACCAGCATGCTGGCGCGGTGCCGCGCGACTAACACTTGCCCGAAGATTTTCGAGACCTTCGGATCCACGGAATTCTGGGGGCTGCGCATGTCTCCGGGCTTGGTTGGCACAAAGGCCGACACCGATATCCCTCTGCCGGCCAACGTCCGCCGCTACTACTTTCCTGGAACCACGCACGGAGGCGGCCGCGGAGGGTTCAGCGCCGCGGCCCGCGGCGGAGGCGGCCGGTGCGAATTGCCGGACAACCCCAATCCCGAATCGGACACCATGCGCGCGCTTCTAGACGACCTGGTCGCCTGGGTGACGACGGACATACCGCCGCCGCCCAGCCGCTACCCGCGCCTGTCGGCCGGCGAACTGGTGCGTCCGGATCACACCGCCATGGGCTTTCCGTCAGTCCCGGGAATGCCGTTGCCCGATCACATGATCAATCCGTTCTACGATTACGACCTGGGCCCTGAGTTTCACTACAACGACATGTCCGGCGTCGTCACAATCGAACCGCCGGGCATCCGGCAGGCAATTCCGAGCCTGGTTCCGAGAGTAGACTCCAGCGGCAATGAAATCGGCGGCGTTCCTTCCGTCCTGCACCAGGCGCCGCTCGGCACGTACCTGGGATGGAATGTGACCGCCCGGGGCTTCTACAAAGGCCGCGGCTGCGGCTTTGCGGGTGGGTTCATTCCGTTCGCCGCGACCCGGGCCGAGCGCATCGCGTCCGGCGATCCGCGTCTGTCCCTCGAGGAGCGCTATCCAACCCACGAGGCGTACTTAGCCGCAGTCCAAGCGGCAGCCGAGCGGCTGGTCCAGGAACGCTTCCTGTTGCGCGGCGATGCGGACAGGTTAATCGCCGAAGCGGCCGCCAGCGCCGTGCCTCGCTAACGCTTTCACCACGCCCCGATCACGGATACAGCCCGCGGATCCGGCAGGCTTCCGCCACGCGGCCCACGCCCAGCATATTGGCGGCCAGCCGCATGTTGACCTTCTTCTCGAGGTGGATCTTCAACACGTCGTTGAACGAACGCACCATGATTTTCTCCAGCTTGGCGTTGACGTCGTTCTCGTCCCAGAACAGGTGATTCTCGTCCTGCACCCATTCGAAGTACGACACCGTCACGCCGCCTGCATTGCACAGGATGTCCGGGATCAGGAACACGCCCTTCTTATCGAAAATGCGGTCCGCCTCCGGAGTCACCGGCCCGTTGGCCGCTTCCGCCACGATCTTTGCCTTCACCGCGCCGGCGTTCTCTTCCGTAATGGAATTCTCGAGGGCCGCCGGGATCAGAACGTCGCACTCCATGGCCAGCAACTGCGCCGGAGTGATGGCGTCGGCGCCGGGGAACCCTGCCAGCGAACCCGTCCGGTTCTTGAACTTCACCGCGGCCGGAATGTCGAGCCCTTTCGCGTTGTAGATAGCGCCTTTGGTATCGTTGCACGCCAGCACCTTCGCCCGGCTTCATGGAACAACTCGGCGGCGATCGACCCCGCATTGCCGAAGCCCTGCACCACCACCTTCGCGTCCTTCAGCGGGATTTTCAGGTGCTTCATGCTACCGCGGGTCGTGTAGAAGCAGCCGCGCGCCGTGGCTTCGTTGCGTCCCAGCGAGCCTCCCAGGCTGATCGGCTTCCCGGTCACCACCCCCGTAACCGGATAGCCCGTCATCATGCTGAAGGTATCCATGATCCACGCCATGATCTGCGGCGTTGTGTAAACGTCCGGCGCCGGAATATCCTTCTCCGGTCCGATGATCGGCAGGATCGCGCTGGCGTAGCGGCGCGTCATCCGCTCCAGCTCGCCCATCGACATCGCTTTCGGGTTGCAGGTAATGCCGCCCTTGCCGCCGCCGTAGGGGATGTTCACCACGGCGCACTTCCACGTCATCCAGGTCGCGAGGGCCTTCACTTCGTCGATGGTGACGTTCGGGTGATAGCGGATGCCTCCCTTCGCCGGGCCGCGCATCGTGCTGTGCTGCACGCGGTAGCCCTCAAAACGGACGATCTTGCCGTCGTCCATCCGTACCGGAATGGTCACCGTGAGTTGCCGTTCCGGGTACTTGATCATCGCTCGCACGTTGTCTTCGAGATCCAAGGCATTGGCTGCCAGATCGAAGTTTTCCAGTGCGACTTCGTATGCGTTCTTCTCGATAGTTGCGGTTGCGGACATGGGAACCTCTTTTCGAAAAGTAGACTGATATCGCTTCTACCGAACGTATCACAATCCCGGCGCGTGCCAAGCCGACGCAGCCGAAGCCGGCGCCAGATCAATCGGAAGAGGAAGGAATTTGCAGTTGTTTAGTCTCTCCCCCGGAGCGGGACGCTGCTCCCAGCTTGCGGGCCGCAACGTGGCAAGACCGGTATGACAAAAGTGGCGGGGCAAACCGCGCCCCGCCACCAAAATCTACAGAGGTTCGAACAGCCTAGACCAGACCCTCCGCCATCATCGCGTCCGCCACCTTGACGAAGCCGGCGATGTTGGCGCCCATCACATAGTCGCCCGGAACGCCGTATTCCTTGGATGTCTCGAAAGCGTTGTTGTGGATCGAGGTCATGATACCCTTCAGCCTGCGATCGACTTCGTCCCGGCTCCACATAACACGCTGCGAGTTCTGCGCCATCTCCAGGCCCGAGGTGGCCACGCCGCCGGCGTTGGCTGCCTTGCCAGGACCGTAGAGGATCTTCGCCTTCAAAAACACTTCCACGCCCTCGGGTGTCGTGGGCATATTGGCGCCCTCGCCCACCACCAGGCAACCGTTCTTGACCAGCGTCTTGGCGTCCTCGCCGTTGATTTCGTTCTGCGTCGCGCTCGGAAACGCGCACTGGGCCGGAATGCCCCAGGGCTTCTTGCCTTGCAGGAATTCGGCCTTCGGGAACTTCTTGACGTACTCTTTAATGCGGCCGCGCTTGTTGTTCTTCAGGTCCATCACCCAGGCCAGCTTCTCCGCGTCGATTCCGTCCTTGTCGTAAATCGTGCCCTCGGAGTCGGAGAGGGTGACGCACTTCGCGCCCAGCTCGTTGAGCTTCTCCACCGTGTACTGCGCCACATTGCCCGATCCGGAGACCAGGCAGATCTTCCCGTGCAGATCCTGGTTGCGCGTCCTCAGCATTTGCTCGCAGAAATAGACGCAGCCGTAACCGGTGGCTTCAGGCCGGATCAGCGACCCTCCCCAGCTCAGACCCTTGCCGGTCAGCACGCCCGTGAACTCGTTCCGGATGCGCTTGTATTGGCCGAACAGGAACCCGATCTCGCGTCCGCCCACGCCGATGTCGCCCGCCGGGACGTCCGTGTCCGCGCCAATGTGCCGGGAAAGTTCGACCATGAAGCTCTGGCAGAAGCGCATGACCTCGCCGTCGGACTTCCCTTTGGGATCGAAATCCGAGCCGCCCTTGCCGCCGCCCATGGGGAGCGTGGTCAGCGAGTTCTTCAGGACTTGCTCGAACGCCAGGAACTTCAAAATGCCGAGATACACAGATGGATGGAATCGTAATCCGCCCTTGTAGGGACCGATCGCGCTGGAATACTCGATGCGGAATCCGCGATTGACTTGAAAGTGACCCTGGTCATCCTGCCAGGGGACGCGGAACATGATCACGCGTTCCGGTTCGACCAGGCGCTCCAGGACTCGCGATTCGACGTACTCCGGATGCCGGTCCAGCACCGGTGTGATAGACCGTAACACCTCGCTTACGGCCTGGAGAAACTCCGGTTCGCCGGGGTTCCGCCTTTTCACCGTTTCGAAAACTTGATCGACTATCGCTGTGGTATACGCTGCTGTGCTCACAATTGCTCCTTTATATTGCCCGGCACTCACAGTCGCCGGGCTTTTGCCATGACCTCGGAGGCTGATTAACTGGACGTTCCTGCCGCCGTCCATGCGGGCCGAAACATTCATCCCCAGGATGCGTTCCGGTCTTGACCCCTGCTCGCACGCTGTCTTCCAGCTCCAGCGCATGTGCCGCCGGAGCAAAGGTTCCAGTGCGACTGCGCCTGCGTTCTACCCAGCTTTTCCGGTTGCTGACATGGCCAAACCTCATTTCGGAATTTCAGACTTGGAAATTCTGTCCTGTTGGCATCATATTCCCTAGCACGCACCACGTCAATGGGGTGCTCCCGGGCTCGTGAAACCCCTTACAGGGTTGCTACTGGCGGCTGGGGGGTTGAACTGCTTCGACTCCGGCCTGCTTCAAAACCGCGGCAGCGCTGGTGTAGTCGACTCTTGGGGCCAGTTTGCGGATGCCGTCGAATATGAAGAAGCGCAGTCCATCATCGATTCCCACGCGGGCCGGCGCGGCGCCGGCTCCGACGCCGCGGTCCTTCAACCCCTGCGCGATTCTCTCGTAAGGGCTTTCATCCTCCTGCCAGATCCGGATGTCGTCGCCCACGTGGATCAATTCCCGCGCGCGCGCCTCTTCGAATCCCGGCAGCACCCACACGGGCTCTCCCTTCGCCGGCAGCACCACCGCGAAGGTTCGCTCGCTCCTGCCCCAACGGACGCCGGTAAGGTAGAGCATGGCTTGGCCGGGCTCCAGCACCACTGCCTGCAGCCCGAATTCCTTCATGGCGGCCTGCAGCCTGGCGATGCGGTCTTTATAGGTAGCGGCGGTTACTTCGGTTGTCTGCTGCACGTTTGCTCCAACAGGCACTGCGTGAGGCTTGTGCCTAGACTATCCGAACGGCTGATCAATGGCAATGCTCTGCCTGGTGAACATGCGCGCGCCGTTTTCGGTGATATACATACAATCTTCCAGCCTAACCCCGAATTCGCCGTAGATGGCAATCGTGGGCTCGTCGCTGAAGCACATCCCCGGCTCCAGCCTGGTTTTGTTGCCCCGCACCAGGTAGGTCCATTCATGGCCATCCAGGCCGATCCCGTGCCCCGTGCGATGCGGCAAGCCAGGCACTTTGTAGCCCGGGCCGAACCCGGCGTCGGTGATGACCTTTCGCGCGGCCGCGTCCACCGATTCGCAGGTCGCGCCGGGTTTCGCTGCGGCCAGGGCCGCATCCTGCGCCTTACGCTCCAGGTTCCAGATCTCGGTCTGCCGGGGGGTAGCCTTCCCGAACACCGTCGTGCGCGTGATGTCCGATTGATACCCCTCCACGTTGCAGCCGTCGTCCACCAGCACCATGTCGCCTTGGCGGAGCTGCTGCGGCTGCACGCTGCCGTGCGGGAACGCCGTGTACTTGCCGAAAATCACCAGGGCGTTGCCCTGGTAGCCCAGCGCGCGGTAGGCAGCATCTATGTACTCGCTCACGTCGCGGTTGGTCATGCCTTCCCGCAGCGTCGCGAACACCGCCTTGTAGCAGGCGATAGTGACATCGTTGGCGTGCTGCATGAGGGCGATCTCGGCGGGCGATTTGATCACGCGGCAGCCGACGGTCACCGGGTCGGCGCTGACGAATCCCGTCGCCGGCGATTCCTTCCGCAGCCCGTCGAATACCGCGAATCGCACGCGCTCCTCGATCCCGATGGTCGATCCCGCGCCGCGGTCCTTCAGAACCTGCACGAGTCTCTTATAGGGGCCGTCGCTCTCCGTCCAGGTACGGATGTCAGCGCTCATGCGGACCGCCTGTTGCGCGCGCTGCTGGTCGGCTTCCGGGACGATCCAGGCCGGCTCGCCGCTGGCGGGAATCGCCAGCGCGAAGGTGCGGCCGCCCGGCGGCCAGCGGGTGCCCGTGTAATAGAACATGCTGGACCCGGGCTCCAGCACGATGGCACCGATCTTGTGTTCGCGCATCAGGCGGCGGGCTTTGTCCAGGCGGGCGCGGCGCTCCTCGTCGGTGATTGGCTGAACCCCGGCGGTCATCGGGCGCAGATTGCGGATCGCATCTGGAATTTCGGAGGGCCGCTGCGCGCCCAGGTTCGTCACGCCCGCGGCCGCGGCGGCCAGAAACATTCGGCGATTCATAGAATTCGCAGCCCTCCGCGGCAAATCACTCAAGCAATCAATGTCGGTGTCTTCTTGTGCCACTCCGTGGCCTGTTCGTAGGCCAAAGCCACGCGCAAGGGCGAACCTTCGTCGTAGATCTTCCCAAGGAAGCCCAGCATCGACCACGGCCCAAACCGGGCGTTCGCGCTCTCCGTGTAGCCGCACCGCACTACCACCTGGGGATTTCCGGTCAGGTTAGTGGTCGAGAGCAGCGAGCCCGCGATCACGACCACATCCCAATCCGCCATGAACTTCTCGAACTTCTCGATGAGCTTGGTGCGCACGCGTTGCGCCCGGATGTATTCCACGGCCGGCGCCAGCCGGTTGCTGCGGAACGTATTCGGCCAGTCGCCGGGCCCCTGCCCGCGCAGCGTCCGCACCTGGCCGTCGCGCGTGATGTCGTCGAACGCCGCAGCGCCTTCGGCCTGGAGCAGGAATGTGATCAGGGTCATGTCTTCCTGGTATTCCACCGGTGTCATGGTGACCCCGGCATTCTTCAAATCGGACAGCGCCTGGTCATAGATTTTCTTCCGCTCGGGCTGCAGATTGGGGTTGTCGAAATCGCGTTGCATCAGGCCCACGCGCAGGCTCTTGAGCGGCTTCCTCGGCTCCCAGTGCAACGGATCGCCGCCCACCGAGCGGTCGTGCCCGTCCGGGCCGTGGATAGCGTTCAGCACGATGGCGCAATCTTCCACGCCGCGGCAGATGGGCCCGATCTTGTCCATGGTCCAGCTCAGCGCCATGGCGCCGTGGCGGCTGACGCGTCCATAGGTTGGACGCAACCCCACCGTGCCGCAAGCCGTGCTCGGCGAAACGATGGACCCCAGCGTCTCCGTGCCCAGCGCGAAGCCCACCAGGCCAGCCGCGGTGGAGGAAGCCGAACCTGCCGACGAGCCGCTGGACCCGCGGTCGTACTCGCCCTTGGCTCGCGCTGCTTCGCTCGGCCACGGGCTGTTGGTCCGGCCCTTGAACCAGAGATCGCCCTGCGCCAGCGCGCCCATCGAAAGCTTCCCGATCAGCACCGCGCCGGCTCTGTAGAGCCGCTCCACGCAGGTGGCATCGTACTCCGGGATCCGCTTCTCGAATGGTTCCGCTCCCCAGGTCGTAGGAATGCCCTTGGTATCGAAGAGGTCTTTCACGCCGAACGGAATCCCGTGCAGCGGTCCGCGATATTTCCCGGCCTTGATTTCGGCGTCCGCCGCGGCCGCCTGCTGCAGCGCCAGTTCTTCGGTGAGCGTGATCAGGCAGAGCAGCTTCGGCGAATATTTCTTCATCCGCGAAAGATACATCTTGGTCAGATCTGTGGACGACACCGCGCGCGACCGCACCAGCGGCGCCAATTCCGTCACCTGCAGGAACGCCAACTCTTCCAGATCGGACGGCGCCTTGGCCGTGGACCTCGCGGGAATGGTGGTCTCGAATCGTTGCGGACCCTTGATGGGCGTGCGGTCCGGCAATCCAGGATGGAATGCAAACGCTGGTTCGGTGTCGTACGGCACGTCGATCTGCCGCAGGCGCTCATAGCTGTTGAGCGCGCGGTTCACGGACGGCATCATCTGGTCGATTTCGGGATCTTGAAACTCCAGGCCGATCAGCTTCAGCCCGGCCTGCACTTGCTCCTTGGTGATCCGCATCGGCAGGTTCCCGCCTCGTCCGCCTCCACGTCCGCCGGCCGGTGGTTGCGGAGTAGTAGCCGCCCCACGCTCTTGCGCCAGCCCCGGCCCAGCCGCGGCGAGTACCGAAATGAGTTGCATCCAGGTTCGTCGGTCCATAGGAATTGATCATACAGCGTCGGACGATTAACATTCAGCGTCGAGCAACGAGCGATCAGCGATCAGCAATCAGCGGTCAGCCAAAAAAACCACGAGAGCTGGCTGATCGCGGACAGCCGGTTTTCGCTGACTGCTGAATGCTGACTGCTGACAGCTTATCTGCTGCAAGCTGCTTCTTGAAATGAGATATACTGCCCGCCATGAGGCTATTTCCGCTCCTATTGTGTCTTTCTGTCGCTGCCGTTGCGCAGGACGAGCCAGTGCAGACCGGCGGACGTGGTGGCAGGGGTAATCAGGAACCCATCAACGATCGCACCTTCAGTTCGCTGAGAGCGCGCGCCATCGGCCCCGCCATGATCTCCGGCCGCATCCTGCAAATCGCCGTGTTCCCCGACGATTCCAACCACTACATGATTGCGCTCGCCGCGGGCAACATCTTCATGACCGAAAATGACGGGACCACGTGGACTCCCGTCTTCGAGAACTACGGATCGTTTTCGATCGGCTGGATCACCATCGACCCCAAGAATCCTTCCATCGTGTGGGTCGGCACCGGCGAAAACAACAGCCAGCGCGCCGCGGCCTACGGGGATGGAGTGTATAAGAGCGACGATGGCGGCCGCACCTTCCGCAACGTGGGACTGAAAACCTCGGAGCACATCGGCCGGATCATTGTGGACCCGCGCGATTCCAACGTGGTCTACGTGGCGGCGATCGGTCCTCTGTGGAGCGGCGGCGGCGACCGCGGCCTCTACAAGACCACGGACGGCGGCAAGACGTGGTCGCTGATCTTGAAACCGGCCAACGACTATACCGGCTGCACGGATATCGTGATGGATCCTACCAATCCCGACATCCTCCTGGCAGCCATGCATCAGCGCCAGCGCAGCTATTTCGGCATTATCCATGGCGGTCCCGGGAGCGGCTTACATCGCTCCATCGACGGCGGCAAGACATGGACCCAGGTGCGCGGCGGATTCCCGCAGGGACAGGGCGAGATCGGCCTCGGCCGCATCGGCCTCAACTACGCGCCCTCCAATCCCAAAATGATCTACGCGGAAGTGGAAGGCTCCGCCGGCGCGGGCGGCCTATTCCGATCCACCGACAACGGCGTGACCTGGGAACGGCGCAATACCTTCGATCAACAGGCCCAGTATTACGCAAAAGTGCAGGTCGATCCCGCCAACCCCGACCGCATTTACCTCATGGGCGTCAATATCCAGGTGTCCGATGACGGCGGCCGCACGCTCACCTCGCTCGGCACCCGCAACAAACACGTGGACAACCACGATATCTGGATCGATCCGAAGAACGACAATCACTATCTGGTGGGATGCGACGGCGGTTTGTACGAGAGTTTCGACCGCGCTGCCACCTGGATCTTCAAAGAGAACCTCCCCACCGGCCAGTTTTACGACGTCACCGTGGATGAAGACGCGCCGTTCTATCACGTCTACGGAGGCACCCAGGACAATAACAGCGTCGGCTGCGCCGCCCGCAGCAAGAATACCGTGCTCACCAATGCCGACTGCTTCGTCACCAACGGCGGCGACGGATTCTATTCGCGCGTCGATCCGACCGACCCCAACACCGTTTACTCGGCAAGCCAGAACGCCGGCATCGTGCGCTTCGACAAGCGCACCGGAGAGCGCATTTCCATCGAGCCGCAACCCGCCAAGGGCGATCCGGCGCTGCGCTGGAACTGGGACGCTCCGTTCATGATCAGCCCGCACTCCCACACGCGGCTGTATATCGGCGCCCAAAAACTGTACCGCAGCGATGACCGCGGTGATTCCTGGGTGGCCGTGAGCCCGGACTTGACTCGCGCACTGGACCGCAACAAGCTGCCGCTCATGGGCAAGGTCTGGCCCATCGACGCCATCCAGAAGAATGTGTCCACGGCTCTCTATGACAATATTTCGTCCATGGCCGAATCGCCCAAGAAAGAGGGCCTCATTTACGTCGGCACCGACGACGGCCTGGTACAGGTCACCGAAGACGGCGGCAAGAATTGGCGCAAAGTCGAAAAGCCTGCCGGCGTGCCCGAGAATGCCTACGTGCAGCGCATCGTGGCTTCGCAGCACGACGCCGGGACGGTCTATGTGGCCTACGAGAATCACCAGAACGGCGATTACAAGCCCTACCTCATCAAGAGCACCGACATGGGCAAGACGTGGGTCAGCATCTCCGGCAACCTGCCCGAGCGCGGCAGCGTATGGTCCATCGCCGAAGATCACGCCAACAAGAACCTTTTGTTCGCCGGCACCGAATTCGGCCTCTACTTCACCAACATCGGCGGCGAAAAGTGGATCAAGCTGAACGTCGGAGCCCCGACGCAGCAGATTCGCGACCTGGCCATCCAGAAACAGATGGACGACCTCGTGATCGGCACTTTCGGCCGCAGCATCTACGTGCTCGACGACTACAGCCCGCTGCGCGTCGCCACGCCCGAGATGATGCAGAAAGAGACCGCCTTGTTCCCGGTTCGCAAGGCGCTCGAGTTCATTCCCTACAATACCGGCGGCGACCTGGGCACGAATCATTTCACCGCGCCCAACCCGCCCGCCGGCGCGTTGATCACCTACAACCTGAAGGATGCGATTCGCACCAAGGCGCAGGAACGGCAGCAGAACGAGCGCCAGGCGGCGCAGCGCGGCGAAACCGTCCCATATCCCACGCCCGAGGTGCTTCGCCAGGAGGCCCTGGAAGAGCCGCCGGCGATCATCCTGACCATCAAGGATTCGAAGGGCAACGTCGTGCGCAAACTCGACCAGCCGGCGACTGCCGGAATCCATCGCGTGACTTGGGACATGCGTAGCCAGGGCATTGGCCTCGCGCCGTCGGTGCCTCTGGGCGGCGGTGGGGCCGGTGGCCGCGGCGGTGCGGGCGCGGCTGGCGGCGGTGGCCGCGGCGGAGCCGGCGGTGGCGGCGCGGGTGGTGGTGGTGGCGAAATCGATCCCGAATTGCTTGCCCTGTTC
>Ga0335081_10000685_pt1 | contig 55784 bp, 49 predicted proteins | sample Lox_Sample_35_FD_206713 | JGI IMG/M metagenome (GOLD analysis project Ga0335081, IMG submission 206713) | Soil microbial communities from Loxahatchee National Wildlife Refuge, Florida, United States - Lox_Sample_3.5 | ecosystem: Environmental > Terrestrial > Soil > Wetlands | place: USA...
CGCTGCGCCGCTCCGAGAGGGCGGGCACGCCGAGCACGGGCTCGGGCACCGCGCGGAGCGCCTCGTCCGGCAGCATCTCGATCGGCAGCGCCGTCTGCGCTGGGCACCAGCGCGTCCGCCGGACGTCGCGCGGGATCAGCGCGAGCGCCGAGGCGAGCAGCGTGATCGCCGCCGCGCCGTACTGGGTGGCCGGAACGCCGAACCTGGCCGCGAGCGGCCCGGCGACCAGCGCGCCGACCGGCATGCCCATCGAACTGCCAAGCCCGTCGTAGGCCGAGACCCTGGCGAGCTTGTCCGGCGGGATCTTGGCGGCCATCGTCACGGTCCACAGCACCGACATGGTCTCCACGGCGACGCCGAGGCCGAACGAGGTCACGCAGATCACCGCAAGCGGCAGCAGCATCGCCAGCGACAGCGGCGCGACCGCGATCACCGCGCCGATCAGCACCACGTACAGGATCGGCCGGCGCGGCATCCAGCGCAGCGCGATCAGACCGCCGACGATCAGCCCGGTCGCCTCGGCGGCCGAGATCAGGCCCCAGGCGGCAGGTCCGCCAAGATGGGCCCTGGCGACCGCGGGCCCAAGCACCTGGAATCCGCCGCACCAGGCGGCAAGCACCACGGTGTACTGCAGCACCGTCGCCCACAGCCAGGTGTGCGACCGGAACTCCGACCAGCCCTCGCGCAGTTCGCGGATCATGCTTGGCGCGTGCTCGGCGGCCTGCCCGGTCGCGCCGAGATGCCCGGCCGCCGGGACCGATCCCGGCTGCGCGAGCGGCCTGACCCGGATGGCCAGCAGCAGCGGCACGGTCCCGAGCATGCCGACGCCGCACGCGGCCAGCGCCCAGCCAGGGCCGAACGCGGCCACGCACTCCCCGGCCAGCGCGGCGCCCGCCATCATCGCGGCGTTCATGGCGAGCCTGCTGATCGCGCTAGCCTCCCGCATCTGCTCAGCCGGGACCAGGCGCGGCAGCAGCGCCATCGAGGCCGGGTAGAACAGGGCGATTCCCGTGCCGTTGAGCACCTCGAGCGCGATCATCACCCACAGCGCCGGATGGCCGGTCAGTACCAGGATCCCGAACAGGCCCTCCCCGACCGCGACCATGACGTTCGCGGCCACGATGACAAGCTGGGGCGGCACCCGGTCCGCGAACACGCCGCCCACCAGCAGGAAGACCAGCGACGGCGCGGCCTGCGCGGCGATCACGAAGGACAGGTCGGCGGTGGAACCGGTCGCGGCGAGAACCGCGAACGCCACCCCGACCAGCGAGAACGCGGCGGCGGCCGGGGCCAGAAGTCGATCGGCGAGCAGCAGCCTGAAGTTGCGGTTGGACAGGGCGGGATAGCGGCGCGTCAGCGCACGCGTGAACATGACACGATCCAATCTGACCTGGTGGGGCGGCCGGCCCACGATCTTAACTGGGCCTCTCAGCGCCGCCCAAGGGGATTTCGGCGCTCCCATCAGGGGCTAGGCCGGAAATGCCCGCCGAAACGGTACAACAACCGCTGGCCCGCCGGCATTCCGCCGAGAACGGGTCGGTAGAGTCACACGCAGCGCAGCGCGGCGATGGAGGAGGCCAGGCACCTCATGAGCATCCTTGGCACCAGGGTCCTGCGGACCGAGGATCCCCGGTTCTTGACGACCGGCGGCGTGTACACCGAGGACGTGACCGACGAACTGCTGACCGGGGCGTGTCACGTCTTCTTCGTCCGCTCCCCCGTCGCCCATGCGCAGATCGGGCGGATCGACACCAGCGCAGCGCTTGGGGCGCCCGGCGTGCTCGCCGTCTACACCGGCGCAGACCTCGCCGGGCTGCCCGCCATCGACGTGATGATGCCCGGCCTGCTCAACGAGCGCATGCGCAGGCGACTGCTGGCCACCGGCAAGGTGCGCTTCGTGGGCGACCCGGTGGCCGTGGTGGTCACCGAGCACCTGTACCAGGGCGAGGACGCGGTCGAGCTTGTCGACGTGGACTACGACCCGCTGCCCGCGGTCGTCGACCTTGACGACGCCCTCCATGGTGAGGTCATCCTGTTCGACGAGGCGGGCACCAACGTGGTGGCCGAGTTCGGGAACGAGGCCAGCCTCAAGCCCGACCTGTTCGACGGCTGCGAGGCCGTCGTCACGGCCACGATCATCAACCAGCGGGTCGCCCCCGCCCCGATGGAGGCGCGCGCCGCGGCCGCCGCCTGGGGCGAGGACGGCCGGCTGACGGCGTGGATACCCAATCAGGGCGCCCAGGGCACGCGCGAGGACCTGGCCAAGCTGCTCGGCGTCGAGGAGGCACAGGTCCGGGTTATCACCCCGGATGTGGGCGGCGCGTTCGGCGCGAAGTTCGGCGCCGATCCCGAGCACGCGGTGGTCGCCTGGGTGGCCAGGCAGCTCGGCCGGCCGGCCAGGTGGACCGAGAGCAGGTTCGAGAACCTGATCGCGATGACCCACGGCCGCGGGCAGCGGCACACGATCACGATCGGCGGCAGCAGGGACGGCGACGTGCAGGCGTACCGCCTCCAGATCGTCCAGGACGGCGGCGCCTACCCGAAGATCGGCGCGGTGCTGCCGTTCCTGACCATCCTGATGGCGGTCGGCCCCTACCAGATACCGAAGGCCGAGGCGATCGGCGTCTCCGTGGTCACCAACACCACCCCGGTCGGTGCGTACCGCGGTGCCGGGCGGCCCGAGGCCACCGCCGCGCTCGAGCGGGCATTCGACCTGTTCGCGGCCGAGATCGGGATGGACCCTGCCGAGGTCCGCCGCCGGAATCTGCTGCCGCCGTTCACCGAGCCGCACCAGACCGCGTTCGGCGCGCTGTACGACAGCGGGGACTATGCGGCCGCCCTGGACAAAGCGCTCGACTCGGCAGGGTACGCCGAGCTGCGGGCCGAGCAGGCCAGGCGGCGCGCGTCAGGTGACCCACATCAGCTCGGCATCGGCGTGTCCTGCTACGTCGAGATCACCGGCGGCGGCGATGGCGGCCCGCCCAAGGAGAACGCGACCGTCGAGGTGCACCCGGACGGCACGGCCACGATCCTCACCGGCACCTCGCCGCACGGCCAGGGCCACTCCACCGCCTGGGCGATGATCGCCAGCGAGGAACTCGGCATCCCGGTGGAGAACTTCACCGTCCGCTGGGGCGACACCGACCTGATCCCGGAGGGCGGCGGCACCGGCGGCTCGCGCAGCCTGCAGCAAGGCGGCGCCGCGGTCCAGCAGGCGTCACGCGAGCTGATCGACGTGGCCAGGGAGCGGGCCGCGGCCGCGCTCGAGGCCAGCGCCGACGACCTGCGGTTCAACACCGACCGCGCCGCGTTCGAGGTGGCCGGCGATCCCGAGGCCTCGGTCCGGCTGGCGGACCTGGCCAAGGAGGAACGGCTGTTCGTGCACACGATCTTCACCGCGCCCGGCGCCACGTTCCCGTTCGGCACCCACGTCGCGGTCGCCGAGGTGGACACGCAGACCGGCAAGGCCACGCTCCGTCGGGTGATCACGGTGGACGACGCCGGCATCGTCCTGAACCCGCTGCTCGCCGAGGGCCAGCGGCACGGCGGCATCGCCCAGGGCGCGGCCCAGGCGTTCCTCGAGGAGGTGGTCTACGACGCCGACGGCAACCCTCTCACCGCCAGCTTCGCCGACTACCCCATCGTCTCGGCCACCGAGCTACCCAGCTTCGAGCTGGCGAGCATGGAGACGCCGACGAGCTACAACCCGCTCGGCGTCAAGGGCATCGGCGAGGCAGGCACCATCGGCGCCACGCCCGCTGTCCAGAGCGCGATCGTGGACGCGGTCGGGCACCTGGGCGTCCGGCACATAGACATGCCGGCCACGCCGATGCGGATCTGGCGCGCGATGCAGGCAGCTAATGACGGACTGGAGGGCGCGTGATGCGGGTCGAGTTCACCGTCAATGGAGAGCCGCGGTCGGCCGACGTCGAACCGAGGACGCTGCTCGTGCACTTCCTGCGCGAGCAGTGCGGCCTGCGCGCGGCCAACATCGGCTGCGACACCACCTCATGCGGCGCCTGCACGGTCCTGCTCGACGGCGAGTCGGTGAAGTCCTGCACCGTGCTGGTGGCGCAGGCCGCCGGGCAGGAGGTCACCACGGCCGAGGGCCTGGCCCCGCCCGGGGAGCTGCACCCGGTCCAGCGGGCGTTCCGTGCTGAGCACGGTCTGCAGTGCGGCTTCTGCACGCCGGGCATGGTGATGGCATCGGTCAGCCTGCTGGCAGAGAACCCGCATCCGACCGAGCAACAGGTGCGCGAGGGCCTCGAGGGCAACCTCTGCCGGTGCACCGGCTACCACAACATCGTCCGCGCGGTGCTCACGGCGGCCGCGTCCGATCCTGCCGAGGTGACCGCATGATCCCGGCCTCCTTCGACTATGTCGCCGCCGACTCGACATCGGACGCGATCGGCCTGCTGGCCGAGCACGGTGACGACGCTAAGGTGCTGGCCGGCGGTCATTCACTGCTGCCGATGATGAAGCTGCGGCTGGCCCAGCCCTCGGTCCTGATCGACATCGGCAGGGTCTTCGAGCTGGCCGGCATCACCGCGACGGCGGACGAGCTGATCATCGGCGCCACCACCAGGCACGCGGCACTGGCCTCCTCCGAGCTGGTCAGGGCCGACGCCCCGCTGCTTGCCCACGCCGCATCCCTCGTCGGTGACCCCCAGATCAGGCACCGCGGCACGATCGGCGGGTCGCTAGCGCACGCTGACCCGGCGGCCGACCTGCCGATGGCCGTGGTCGCCCTGGGCGGCACGCTGACGCTGTCCGGCCCGTCGGGCTCCCGGCAGGTCCCGGCCGACGAGTTCTTCCTGGGCTATTTCGAGACCGCGCTCGCCGAGGACGAGCTGCTCACCTCGGTCCGGGTGCCGCGCCGGCCCGGCGTGCCCTGGGGCTACCAGAAGTTCGTGCGCCGCGCAAACGACTGGGCGATCGTCGGCGCCGCGGCCATCGCGGGCCGGGTCGCGCTCGCCAACATGGGACCGATGCCGCTGCGCGCCCGCGCCGCCGAGGACGCCCTGGCAGGCGGCGCGAGCGCCGCCGAGGCGGCGCGGCTGGCCGCCGAGGGCACCTCGGCTCCCGAGGACATCCACGCCGACCGCGCCTACCGCGAGCACCTGGCGCGCGTGCTGACCGAGCGCGCGCTCGAGCACCGCTCCTCCGCCGCGCACGCGGGCTAGTCTTGGCGTCTGCATCATGACGCGTTCGCCGGGCAGCCACGGGGGCGCAGGGCGGCCAGCGCGGGAATAGGAGACGCGATGAGCGAGGAAGAGACCGCCGAGGAGCTCAGGGCTCAGCTCGTCGAGGTGGAGCAGGACCTGGAGAGCGCGCGCCGCTCGGCGGCGGATATCCGCTCCGGCGTGGGCGACGCCGAGGACCCGGCTGACCGCGGCGCGCTGATCCAGTCCGCCGACGAGCAGGACACCATCGCCGATCAGCTGGTGATCAGGCGCGAGGACCTGCTGCGCCGCATCTCGCAGGCCTAGCCGGCACCCGGCGCGAGCCCGGCGACGCGGTGTCTCCCCGCTCGCCTCCGCGCAGCGACCGGCTCGCTGCCGACAGCTCGCGCTCGGTCGGCGTGCGGAACCTCGGTAGGAACCGCTCGGTGCCGAGCCAGGCGCCAAGTCGCCCCGCCTCGGCCTCGATCTGCGCGGCGCCCTCCGCGCCGACGTCCTCAAGCAGCCTGACGGCGATCTCGCCATCGGGCCGCTGCGCCCAGCCGCCCACGACCCGGCCGTTCAGCCATACCGTCGGCCCGGCGTTCCCGTTGACGTCGAACAGCGCCGTGCCGTGCGGCCCGAGGAACCAGGACCGCTCCGACCAGCCCATCACGGTCGGGTCGAGTGCGGGCAGCAGTACGACCCAGGTGCCGGGGTCCGCCGTGGCCTCAAGGTCACCGGGCAGCACGAAGCCGGTCCCCTGGCCGAGGTCTACCTCGACGGCACCGAGATCGGCGACCGCCTGCCTGGCCTGGCCCATGGTCCAGCCGGTCCACCACTTCAGGTCGGCCAGCGGCGCTGGCCCGAACGCCGCCAGCCACTGACTGGCCAGCTCGGCCCGCGCCGCCACCTCGCCGACCGGCGCCGACGGCGGCAGCCAGTGCTCGGCCAGCACCCAGCGGTACTGCTGCGACAGCCAGGAGCCGACCGGCCGGCCCCGGACGAGGTGTCCGTGCGCGGCAAGCACGAGCAGCACGCGGCTCGTGATCGTCTGGGTGCCCTCGTACGGCTTTCCTGCGGCGAGGACGAGCGTCGTGCGCAGCCTGGGCTCGGCGGCCGACAGCTCGGCCGCGGTGGCCGTTCCGCCGCGCTCGGCGATCAGGCTGAGCACCGATCGCTCCACGTCCGCGAGCCAGGCCTGCGGGTCGGCGGCGACGCCGGTGGCGCTCAGCAGCTTGAGCAACCGGGCGCGCTGGTCCCTGGCGATCCGGTCGGTGGTCGATGCCTGCACCACCGGCACGGACTCGGCGGGCACGACGAACACGGTCCGCCGCATCGCCAGCATCCTGACCAGGTCACGCTTCTCGTACAGGGCATCGGAAATCTCAGCGGCGCTGACGTCGCCGCCGTGCCGCGCCCGCACCGACAGGTAGACCGTGGCCGGGTCGGTCGCGTGCAGCGCGACCAGCTTCCTGACGACCTGCGCCGTCGCCGACGGCCCCGGGCTCGCGGGTGCGAGCCCGTGCCTGACCGCTAGCCTTCGCCGGCGCTCGGCCGCGTGGAGCCGGTACATCCGTGCCGATCCTCCCCGTGAGCGCTGCGGTGGTGCCAGCCAGCGTAGTTCGGCCCTCTGACAGAGTGGACAAGTAACGTACGGGCGGCACTATCTACAAAGGGACATCCCGCGCGGCGGAGATCAGCTCCGGCGATCCGGCCGGGTGCCGCGGGCTCGGAGGAGGCAGCCGATGGGCGACGCGCCGCGGTCCAGGGTGCTCGCGATCATGGGCTCAGGAGAGACCAGCCCGACCATGGTGATGGTGCACAAGGACCTGGTCGCCAGGCTCGGCTCTGGTCAGCACACGGCGGTCCTGCTCGACACCCCGTACGCCTTCCAGGAGAACGCGGCCGACATCTCGGCCCGCTCGCAGGCGTACTTCGCGCGCAGCGTGGGCCTCAAGGTCGATGTGGTCGGCGACGCCGGCCAGCCGGCCTCGGCGGGCCAGGCGGCCGCCGACCTGGCCGCGATCCGCTCGGCCGACTGGGTGTTCGCCGGGCCGGGCAGCCCGTCCTACGCCCTGTCGCGCTGGCGCGGCGGCCCGGTCGCGGACGCCCTGCGCGAGCGGATCGCCGCCGGTGCCGGGGTGACGGTGATCGCCTCGGCTGCCGCGGCCGCGATGGGCGTGCTGGCCGTCCCGGTCTACGAGATCTACAAGGTCGGCGCGGACCCGCACTGGCTGGACGGGCTCGACCTGCTCGGCGTGCTCGGGCTGAAGGTCGCGGTGATACCGCACTACGACAACGCCGAGGGCGGAACCCACGACACCAGGTTCTGCTACCTCGGCGAGCGCAGGCTCGCGGTGCTCGAGCGGATGCTTCCGGCCGACGCCGCTGTGCTCGGCGTCGACGAGCACACCGCGCTGGTTTTCGACCTGGCCGCCGGCACCGTCGAGGTGCTCGGGCGCGGCGGCGCGACGGTGCGCAAGGCGGGCGTGAGCATGGTGCTGCCGGCCGGGTCGGTCATCTCACTGGCCGACCTGCGCGCGCTGGCCAGCACAGGAACACCGGTCCCGGCCTCGTCCGCGGGACCGCGGTCCGCCCGTGACCCGGCAGGCGCGGACGCGGACCGCACGAGCCCGGCCGGCGCCGCCGGGGCGGCGCCCGGCGTGCCGGGACCGGACGGTCGTGCCGACGCCACATCGAGCCTGGAACTTCCCGAGCTCACCAGGCTGGCCGAGCAGCGGTTCGACGCCGCCGAGCGGGCGCGGGACGGCGCGGCCATGGTCGCCGCCATCCTCGACCTTGAGGCCGCGATCGACGCCTGGGCCTCCGACACCGACGAGAACGACAACGCCGACCGGGCCCGCGCCATGCTCCGCGGCCTGATCGCGCGGCTTGGCCGGGCCGCCGTGTCCGGGCTCGCCGACCCGGCTGACCGCCTGAGGCCGCTGGTTGACCCGCTGCTCGCGCTGCGTGCCTCGTTGCGCGGCGACGGCGGGTACGCCGCCGCCGACCTGATCAGGGACGCCCTCACCGCGGCCGGCGTGCAGGTGCGCGACTCGCCAGACGGCACGACCTGGGCCATGGCCGAATCCGCTTAGCTTTCCTGAACCGATGACGTTGAGCGATTTGTTATAGCTCTGGGTAGGAGCCAGCCTTCCGGCCGTGCTCGTCAAGAAGTCCGGCGAACCCGAGTGACCGCCAGCGCGCACGGGCGCCTGCCGACCTTGATCGGCGTCCCGGGAACGCCCGCTGCCGCGGCTCCCCCGGCTACCCCCGCCAGGCTGATCGGGGTCACGGTGCCGTCGCCGTGGTTGGCGACGTAGGCGGCCGTGCCGCCGGGAGCGATCACGATCGCGCTCGGCCTCCTGCCCACCCTGATGGGCGGGCCAGGAATCCCGGCCGGACCGCTCCCGAGGCTGATCGGCGTCACCGTGTCGTCACCGTGGTTGGCGACGTAGGCCGTCCTGCCGTCCGGCGTCACCGCGATCGCGATCGGATGCCGGCCGACCCTGATCGGAGCACTGACCTGCCCGTTGACGAGGCTCACCGCGGTGACCGTGCCGCTGCCGTGGTTGACCACGTAGCCCGTCTTGCCGTCCGGCGTCATCGCGATCGCGATCGGGCCGATGCCGACCCGCACCGGCACGCTGATCGTCCCGGCGCTCACGCTGATCGCGACGATCGTCCCGTCGCCCTGGTTGGCCACGAAGACGAAGCTGCCGTCCGGGGCAACAGCGACCGCGTACGGCCGCCTGCCGACCGCAATCGGGGCGCCGGCCGAACCCGAGGCCAGGTTCACCGGGGTCACCGTGCCGTCGCCCTCGTTGGCGACGTAGGCCGTGACGCCGTCCGGGGTGATCGCGATCGCCACCGGCCCGGCGCCCACCTTCGCCAGCGGTCCGGCCGGGGCGCTGTCCGCGGCGTCGCCGACCAGCCTGACCGGGGTCACGGTGCCGTCCAGGTAGTTGGTGACGTAGCCGCGGGTTCCGTCGGCGGTGATGGCGATCGACCGCGGCATGCCGCCTGCCCTGATCGAGACACCAGGCGTGCCCGTGCCGAGGTCGACCGGCGTGACCGCCCCGTCGGCCTCGCTGACCGCGTACAAGGTCCCGGTCGCCGTCACGGCAGTAGCAACAGCCCCGGCAAACCCGGCAAACCCGGCAGCACCGCCGCCCGACCGATCGGCCGGCGCGGCCTGGGTGGCCAGCGCCGACAACCGCGCGTCCGGCCCGCCAGGCGCGGCCTGAGCCACTCCCCGCGGCTGGCCCCCGCCGACAGCTCCGCCCGGGTCGCCGGCCTGGCCGGGCCCGCGGGCCGGCGGAGCCTCCGGCGCGGCCGCTGCCTCGGGAACCCTGATCAGCGGCGGCACCGTGATCGTGGGCGGCCCGGCCACGTCGCTGATCAGCCCGAGCGCCACCGCTAGCTCCCCGACGATCCAGGCGCACGCGTCCGGGGTGTACATCGTCGCGTCGGCGAAAAACGAGGCCGCCAGCCGCGACGCGGTCGCGGTGTCCATCCCCTGGGACACGTGGTCACGCAGCACCTCGGCGACCCGGTCCTCGGCCGTGGCGACCAGCATCCGCGCCACCCGCGGCGAGTCCGGCAGCAGATCCTTGAGCAGGTTCGACATCGTGGCAGGCCGGGACAGGGCATCGGGCCCGTACTCGGCCACGATCGCGCGCAGAGCGGCCCTGACCTCGGCTGGCTGCTCCGGCGGCGTGATGGACATCGGCTTCCCCTCCGCGGCGGGCCGGCCGCGATGGGCCGGCTCAGATCCGGCGACGCAGCCGGTGCCGACGCGCCCGCGCCTCCCGCCGCGACCTACGTTAGCCGCCCGCGCGGGGACCGTGACAAGCTGTGCCGGTGACCGAGCCCAGGCATATCAGGTGACCGCTCACGGGCCGCCAGGCCCGGCCGGCGCTCCCGACCCGTTCGCGCCGGCCAGGCTCGGCCCGATCAGCCTGCGCAACCGGGTGCTCAAGGCGGCCACCTTCGAGGGCATGAGCCCGCGCAACACCGTCACCGCCAGCCTGATCGAGTTCCACCGGGCGATGGCGGCGGGCGGGGTCGCGATGACCACCGTGTCCTACATCGCGGTCTCCAGGGACGGGATGGGCGCCCCGGCCGAGATGTACATCCACGACGGCGCCGCCGACGGCCTGGCGCGCATCGCGGACGTCGTGCACGGCGAGGGCGCCGCGATCTCCGCCCAGCTTGGCCACGCCGGCGCGGTGGGCATGGTGCGGGGCAAGCGGGTGCTCGGACCCTCACGGACCCGCACCATCGCAGGAACGCCAGTCCAGCCCATCTCGCCCGCCGAGATCGACGACGTCGTCGGCCACTACGCCGCGGGCGCGCGGATGCTCAGGCAGGCGGGCTTCGACTGCGTCGAGCTGCACTTCGGCCACCATTACCTGATCTCTGCCTTCCTCAGCCCGCACTGGAACAAGCGCGCCGACGACTACGGCGGCCCGGTCGAGAACCGGGCCAGGCTGGCCCGCAGGGTCGCCGCCGCGGTCCGGGCCGAGGCGGGACCGGGGATGGCGGTGACCGCGAAGCTGAACATGACCGACGCGGTGCGGGGCGGCCTGGAGCCCGCTGACAGCCTGCGGGTGGCCGAACTGCTCCAGTCCGACGGGAACCTGGACGCTATCGAGCTGACCTCGGGCGGCTCGGCGGCCAACCAGATGTTCCTGTTCCGCGGCGATGCGCCGCGCAGGGAGATGGCGCGGGTGCTGCCCGGCCCGCAGCGGATCGGCTTCCGGCTCCTCGGCCGCTGGATCTTCCGCGAGTACCCGTTCGAGGAGGCCTACTTCCTGCCGATGGCCCGCAGTTTCCGCGCGGCGCTGACGATGCCGCTGGTCCTGCTCGGCGGGATCACCACGCGGACGTCGATCGAGACGGCGATGGCCGAGGGCTTCGAGTTCGTCGCGATGGGCCGCGCCCTGCTCCGCGAGCCGGACCTGGTGGCCAGGTTCGCTGCGGGCACGGCGGACGGCGGGACCTGCGTGCACTGCAACAAGTGCATGGTGAGCATCTACAGCGGCACCCGGTGCATGCTCGACCACCCCGACCCGCCCGTGATCGGGTAGCGGTCAGCTCGCCGACCAGGCCAGCGGCAGCGACTCGATGCCGTAGATCCCCTCGACGCCGCCGAGCCGCTCGGGCCCGCCCGGGCGCAGGCCGGGCATCCGCGGCGCGAGGAACCCGATCGCCTCCTCGAGCTCGGCCCTGGCCAGGTTCTGGCCCAGGCAGAAGTGCGCGCCCGCGCCGAAGGTCAGCACCCGCTCCCCGGCGTGCTCCGCGGCGATGTCGAACACCTCCCCGGCACCTGCCTGCCGGTTGGCCCGCTCGGCGCAGATGGCCACGATCGTGCCGGCCGGGAAGGTCACGCCGCGGTACTCGATCTGCTCGGTACAGATCCGCGCGGTGAACGGAGTGATCGGCTCGAACCGCAGCACCTCGTCCACCGCCGCCCGCAGTAGCTCGGGTCGCCGACCGAGCAGCTCCCACTGATCAGGGTGGGCGGCGAACAGCCGCATCGCGTGCGCCAGCTGCGCCGTCGTGGTGTCCACCCCGCCGGCCAGCACGTTCAGCACCAGGTTCACGCACTCGTCGCCGGACAGCCGGTCACCCTCCGCCTCGGCCCGCGCCAGCGCGCCGAGCAGGTCATCGGCCGGTTCGGCCCGGTGCCTGGCGAGCAGCGCTGCTACGTAGTCGTACAGCTCAGCCACGGCCCGCTCGATCGGCTCCGTCCCCTGGGAGAGCGCGCGGATGTCGAACTGCTGCTGCACCAGGCCCGACCATACCTGCAGGTCGGGGGCGTCCTCCTGGGGCGCGCCGATTACCTCGGCGATGGTGCGGGCGGGGAACGGCCCGGCGAACGCCGAGACGAACTCGCACTCGGTGGCGCCGCCAAGCCCGTCCCACAGCGACGCCGCGATCTCCCGCATCGCCGGCCGCCACCGCTCGGCCGCCCGCGGCGTGAACGCGGCCGCGACCAGCCCCCGGAGCCTGCGATGCCGGTCGCCGGTCAGGTTCAGGATGTTGGCGTCGACCTGCTCGGCCAGCCGGCCGCCGTCGATCCCGAACAGCGCGGCGATCTCACGGCCAGGGAACGCCGTCTGCCTGGCCCGCAGGAAGAACTCGCCGGCGTCGCGATCGAGCACCAGGTACGCGACCGGCGACGAGACCAGCCAGCCGCGCTGGCCCGCGGCGGCGAGGAGCTCGTGGTACCCGTCGCCCGCCATCGCGGGGTCGGCCAGGTCCACCTCGGGCAGCTCGAGGTCAGTGACCAGCTCGGCCATAACCCGCACCTCCGGTCTCACCACGGCCCGCTCGCCAAGGTAACCCCTCGCCGACACCGCCGGCCACCCCAGCCCGGCCCGGCCACCCCAGCCCGGCCAACCGCCCCCGCCCCCGCCACGCGAAGCTCGACATCGTGCCTAGTTGATGTCGCTGTTCGCAGCATCGACGGGCCACGATGTCGCGCGGTCCCGCCGCGCGCTGGCCAGCGAGCTATGAGCCGGACAGTGCCGCCGCGATCGCCAGCGCCGCCGCCGCGGTCTGGCCGAGCAGTTCCGTGTTCAGTGCCGTCGGCCAGGTGGAGAGCTTGGCGACCACAGTCCGCGACGGCGCGTGGACGAACACGTGCTGCCCGTTGATCCCGCTGGCGTGGTAGAAGGGCGCCGCCGGGTCCCGCACCCACCAGCAGTTCCGGTAGTGGCTGCCGGCTGGGAAACCGGGCGGGTTGTCCCCGGCCGCGAACGCCGCCGGCCCGTCGCCCGCCCCGCGCACGGTGTCATCGATCCACCATCCGGGCACCACCTGCCGGCGCCCGGCCCTGCCGCGGCACGCGTACAGGTACCCGAACCTGGCGACGTCGCGCAGCGTGGCGCTGACGCCGCCGTCGGCCATCGGGTTGCCGCGCGCGTCCACCGTGATCTCGGCGTCGAACTCCGCGCCCATCGGCTGCCAGAGCTCGCGTGCGATGAGCTCGCCGAGCCGCTCCCCCGCCGCCCGCTCGATCACCCATGCAAGCACGTCGGTGAGGATCGACCGGTACCTGAACGGCCCGCCGTGCGGACCGTCGTTGCGCAGCGTCGCGAAGTACGCGGTCGCGTCGCCGGGCACCTCGCCGCTCGCACTTGGCCGCCACAGGTAGACCCGCTCGTAGCTGCGCACGTCGGCGCCCGGGTCGGCGTAGTCCTCGCTGAACCGCGTCCCGGCCCGCATGTCGAGCAGGTCCTGCACCGTCGCGCCGGCGAACGACGTCGCTGCGAGCTCGGGCACGACCCGGCCGACCGCCGCGCCGACGTCGAGCGCTCCGCGGCCGGCCAGGATGCCGGCCAGCGCCGCGGTCATCGACTTGGAGACCGACATCAGCAGGTGCGGCGTGTCCGGCGCCATGCCGTTGAAGTACCGCTCGGCGACCAGCCGCCCGCGGTGCAGGACGCAGAACCCGTCGGTGAAGCTGCGCTCGAGCAACTCGCCCACGGTCAGCTCTTCGCCTTGATAGCTGAACGCAATTCCCTCAAGCTGATGCTCGTCCCTGGGCAGCGGCCGCACCCGGCGGGTGCCGCGAGCGATCCTGGCACTCGGGATCAGCTCCCGCACGTGCTGGAAGGCCCACCGGTTGAACGGCGGATCCTGCCAGTTGGCCAGGGTGACCTGGCCGACGGCCGTCACAGGGCCGGCCGCGGCCCTGGGAGGGCAAACCAGGGCAGCCGCTGCTCGTGCGCGGCGGCGACCCGGAACGCGGTCACGTCGTCGTAGGTCCTGCCGACCACCGACAGGCCCGTCGGGACGCCGTCGGCGGACAGCCCGGACGGGATGCTCAGCACCGGGCACCGGCTCGCGATGTTGAACGGCACCGTCATCATCACGTCGAACCACCGCTCGGCCGGCTTACCGTTCACCTCCACCCGGTCGCCCGTGTCGTACTCGGCGTCCAGCGCGGGCACGGCGAAGGTCGGGCAGATCAGCGCGTCGTAGGAGTCAAGCAGCTGGCCGAGCGGCGCGTAGATCTCGGTCTCCAGGGTCAGCCCGGTCAGCAGGTCGCCCTTGGACACCAGGTCGGCGTCGGCGACCATACGCCTGGCGTACGAGGTCAGCTGGTCGCCGTGCTGCTCGTCGAGCTGCCGCATGGACTCGCCGAAGATCAGGCCGAAGTGGATGGTGACCGCGCGGGCGATGGCCTCCAGGCTCCACGGCAGGCTCACCTCGGTCACCTCGGCGCCCGCGTCGCGCAGCCGGTCGGCGGCGGCCAGCGTGTTCGCGACGACGTCGGCGTCCACGTGGTAGCAGCCGAGGTCGGTCGAGAGCGCGATCCGCAGCCCGGCCGCCGGGTCGAGCTGCTGCGGGATCTCCAGCTTGGGCCTGATCGAGGCGACGTCGCTGGCGTGCGGCCCGGCGATCACGTTCTCGAGCAGCGCGCAGTCGGCGACGGTGCGGGCCATCGGCCCCTCATGGCAGTAGTGGTCCATGTTGAACGGGGGGACCTCGGGCACCCGGCCGTACGGCGGCTTGAATCCCACCACGCCGCAGAATGCCGACGGGATCCTGATCGAGCCGCCGATGTCCGACCCGGTCGCGAGCGTGGTCGCGCCCGCGGCGAGCGCCGCACCTGACCCGCCGCTCGACCCGCCGGGCGAGTACCTGGTGTTCCACGGGTTACGGGTGACGCCCCACAGTTTGGTCCAGGTGACCGGGGCGCTGGAGAACTCCGGCGTGGTGGTCCTGGCATGCACGATGCCGCCGGCGTCGATGATCCGCTGCACGAACGGCGCGGTCTGGAGCGCCACCTCGTCGCGCAGCGGCAGCGAGCCCAGCGTGTTCAGGTGACCGGCAATCGGCGCCTCTTCCTTCACAGCGACCGGCAGCCCGTCGAGCGGGCGGGCGCGCTCGCCGCGGCCCGCGTACCGCTCCTGCGCCTGCCCGGCGGCCGCGAGCGCCTCCTCGTAGAACGTCTGCGCGAAGGCGTTGATGGTCGGCTCGACCGCCTCGGCGCGCTCGATCACGGCGGTGACGAGCTCGACCGGCGAGAGTTCCTTGCGGCGGAACATCGCGAGCGCGTCGGTCGCCGGCAGGTACGGCAGGTCATTCATGGCGGTCAGGATTCCTCCCCGGCGCCGAGCAGCCCACCGCGACGCGGCTTCCAGCCGGGCCGCGGCACGCTCGCGCGCAATCGCTTGGTGTAGTCGTGCTGCGGGCTGTCGAGAACGTCTGCGGTGCCGCCGCGCTCCACGACCACGCCGTGGTGCAGCACGATCACCTGGTCGGCAAGCTGCCGCACCACGGCCAGGTCGTGGCTGATCAGCACGTAAGACACGCCGGTCGAGTCGCGGATATCGGCGAGCAGGTTCAGCACCTGCGCCTGGATGGACACGTCGAGCGCGGCCACCGACTCGTCGAGAATCAGCACCCGGGGCTCGGCGGCCAGCGCCCTGGCGATCGCGACCCGCTGGCGCTGACCGCCGGACAGGGCACGCGGCAGGGCGCGGGACTGCCGCTCGTCCAGGCCGACCAGGCCGGCCAGCTCGGCGATCCGGTCCCGCCTGCGGCCGGCCGGCCAGCCGTGGTGCAGCCGCAGCACCTCGTCGATGGTGGCCTGCGCGGTCTGCCGAGGGTCCAGGCTGGTGTAGGGGTCCTGGAAGACGATCTGGACCTCCCGGCCGCGGCGGCGCCGCTCGCGGGCCGACCGGGCCGCGGCCGACCGGTCCCGGCCGCAGGCGCTGATCGCTCCGGCCGTGGGGCGCTCGAGCCCGACCACCATCCGCGCGATCGTGGTCTTGCCGGAGCCCGACTCGCCGACGATGGCCAGCGACCCGGCCTGCGGGACGGCGAAGCTCACGTCGTCCACCGCGACCAGGTCGCCGAACTCCTTGCGCAGCCCGTTGACCTCGAGCACGGGGTCATCGAGCCGAGGTTTCTCGAGCACGGGTCCAGCCTCAGCCACCGCTCTCACTCCGCTCCGCCAGTCCGGGTCGCAGAGCGCCGCGCAGCTCGCTCGCCAGCACGCAGCGGGACAGCCCGCCGTCCAGGCTGACCAGCTCGGGAACCGCGGCACGGCACGGATCGGCCGCGTACGGGCAGCGCGGAGCGAACGCGCACTCCTGCGCCGGCGCCTCGAACGCGGACAGCGGCCGGCCGGGAATCGCGGCCAGCCGGTGTGCGGTACTCGCGATGTCCGGCCGAGCGGCGGCCAGTGCGGCGGAATACGGGTGCAGCGGGTCGTCGTGCATCAGCGCGGACTCGCGGATCTCGACGATCTGCCCGGCGTACATGACCGCGGTGCGGTCGCAGATCGCGGCCGCCAGCTCCAGGTCGTGGGTGATGAAGATCATCGCCAGGCCGAACTCGCGGCGCAGGTCGTCAAGGATCGCCATCACCTCAGCCTGGGTGGTGACGTCCAGGGCCGTGGTCGGCTCGTCGGCCAGCAGCAGCTGAGGCTCGGTCAGCAGGGCCGCCGCGATCATGACCCGCTGCAGCATGCCGCCGGACAGCTCGTGCGGGTACTGCCGGAGCCGCCGCTCACCGTCGGCGATGCCGACCTGGACCAGCATGTCGGCGGCCCGCCGGCGTGCCTCGGGAGCCGGGACGCCCAGGTTGGTGCGCAGCGCCTCGGTCATGAAGTCGCCGATCCGCCGGACCGGGTTCACGTGCGCCCTGGGGTCCTGGAAGATCATCGCGACCTTGTTCCTGTACTCGCGAAGGCCCGCGCCTGCCAGCGCGCCGACGTCGCCGCCGGCGAACCTGACCTGCCCGCTGACCTGCGCGCCGCGCGGCAGCAGCCGGTCCACCGCCCGCGCGGTCATGGACTTGCCTGACCCGGACTCGCCGACCAGGCCGAGCGCCTCGCCTGCGCTGACCTCGAGGCTGACCTCACGCAGCACCGCCCGCTGCTCCCCCTCAACCGGCAGCAGCACGGTCAGGCCATCGATCTCAAGCAGCGGCGTGGGTGCAGGGACGCTCATCGCGCCGCCTGGGCCTGCTCGAAGAGGCGCTCGCCGAGGATGTTGAAGGCGATCACCACGATCACGATGCACGCCCCGGCGGCGAGCGCGGGCAGGGGGTAGCCCTCGGGGATGCCGACCTGGTTCTCCGAGATCATCACGCCCCAGTTCGCGGCCGGCGGCTGCACGCCGAGGCCGAGGAACGAGATGGCGGCGAGGTCCACCATGGCGTAGCCGAACATGATCGTCGCCTGGGCGACGATCAGCGGCGCGACGTTGGGGATGATGTGCCGCACGCAAATCGAGGTCGCCGAGGCGCCCTGCACTTCGAGCGCCGCGACGTACGGCTGGCTGCGCTCTTTCAGCGCGGCGCCGCGCAGCACCCGCGCCACATACGGCATGTAGGCGATGGCCAGGGCGACCGAGGCGGCGGTCAGGCCGGCGCCGAACACCGCGGCCGCGAGGACGGCGAGCAGGATGCCGGGGAAGGCGAACAGGATGTCCAGGCCGGAGGAGATCACCGAGTCCGCCAGGCCGCGCCGCCACGCGGCGACGACCGCCAGCGCGGTGCCAATCAGCAGTGCGCCGATCACCACGGCGAGCGGGCCGAGCATCGAGGACTGCGCTCCGGCCAGGAGGCGGGAGAGCACGTCCCTGCCCTCGAAGTCGAACCCGAGCACGTGCGAGCCGGTAGGCCCGACGAAGGTCATCGCCAGGTCCGGCAGCGTCGGGTTGAACGGCGCGATCAGCGGGCCGATGATCGCGACCACCGTGACGGCCAGGATTACCGCGGCCGAGGTCATGCCGGCGACGCCGGTGCCGCGGAGCATGCCGAGCGCGCCGCGACGCCTGGTCACGGGCGCCGCGACGATCGCGATGACGGGTGCTGGCGCGGCGGTGCTCATTGTCGGGCCTCCGGAACGGTGTCCGTGGGCGCAGCTCCGGCACGACGGCTCACGACGCCCTGCTTCCGAGCGCGACTCGCGGGTCGAGCACCGCGTAGGCGAGGTCGACCAGCATGTTGATCACCACGAACGCGGTGACCAGCACCAGTGAGATGCCCTGCACGACCGCGAGATCCTTGTCCTGCGCTGCCTGCACGAGATACGCGCCGAGCCCGTTCAGGCTGAAGAACGTCTCGACCACCGCGGCGACCGCGATCAGGGACGCGATCGTGATGCCGGAGATCGTGGTGATCGGGATCGCGGCGTTGCGCAGGATGTGCCGCCTGATCAGCTGGCGGCCGGGGATGCCGCGGCTGATCGCGGTCTGCACGTGCTCACGGTCGGCCTCCTCCCTGATCGCCGCTCTCGTCACCCGCGCCACGATGGCCAGCGACGACAGCGCGAGCGCGATCGCCGGAAGGGTGAAGTGCCGCAGGTTGGACAGGAAGCTCGTGCCGTTTCCGAGCGCGGGGAACCAGCGGAGCTGCACGGCGAACAGCGTGGTCAGCACGATCGCGGCCACGAACGACGGCACCGCGGCCGATATCGCGCTGGTCACAAGGACCGAGGTGTCCAGAATGCCGGGCCGCAGGCCGGCTAGCACGCCGAGGCCGATCCCGAGCACCAGGATGATCAGCGACGCGTAGAGCACAAGCCCCGCGGTCGTCCAGATCCGCGACCCGATCAGGGTCGAGACGTTCTCCCGCAGCGTGATCGAGAGGCCGAGGTTGCCGTGCAGCGCGCCGTCCAGCCAGTACCAGTACTGCGTGAAGAACGGCTTGTTCAGGTGGTAGCGCGCCTCCAGGATCCGCAGGCTGCTCGCCGGGATGCTCCGGCCGCCGGACAGCGCGGTGATCGGGTTGCCCGGCGCCAGGTACAGGGCTGCGAAAATCACGAAGCTGGCGACCAGCAGGCTGGCGAGCAGCATCGCCAGCCTGCGGCCGAGAAAGCGCCAGCGCACCGGGTCAGCCGGTGCCGCCCAGGCTGTTGGCCCAGGGCGCGAACATGTAGGAGAACGAGGCGGTGGCCCCGGTCAGGCCCTTGCCGAGCAGCAGCAGGTTGGTCGGCTGGACGGTCGGGATCCACGGCAGCAGCTTGGCCGCCATCTCCTCGGCCTGCGCGACGAGTGCCGCGCGCTTGTCCGGGTTCGCCGTGCCGCGTGCCTGCTCCATCAGCGCGGTCAGCTTCGGGTTGTTGAAGTTGTCGTAGTTCTGCGAGGCGCCGGGCAGCACCAGCGTGGCGAGCAGCGCGGCCGGGTCGGCGTAGTCGCCGTAGTTCAGGGTCAGGAATCCGTCGACGCCCGCCCTGGCCTTCGGGTCGGTGAAAAAGTTGATGTAGTTCTGCGCCGACACCGAGTCGAGCTTGACCTTCAGCCCGATCGCCTCGGCGGCCTGCTGGTAGGCGCCGGTCACCGCGGCGATGTTGGAGAGCTGGGCCGAGGTGCCGATCGTGATCGTGTCGCCGGTGGCGCCCGCCTCCTTGACCAGCTTGCGCGCCTGCGCCAGGTTCTGGGTGAGCACCGGGGAGGCGGCATACGCCTTGTCGAACACCGACTTGCCGTAACCGAAGGTGCCGGGGTTGGCGATCCAGCGTGGCATCAGCGCCGCGCCCTTGTACACGTTCGCGATGACCGCCTTGCGGTTCAGCGCGAGCGAGAGCGCCTCGCGTACCTTCAGGCTGCCGAGCGCGCCCTTGCTGCTCGACACAATGAACGCGTCGGTGGCCTCGCCCGGGCCCTGGTACACGCTCACCGCCGCCTTGTCAGCCTGCAGCTCGGGCAGGGTGGACAGGCCCATGTCGTAGGCACCCTGGATCGCCCCGGTCTCCAGCCCCGAGGTGAACGTGGTGATCTCCGGCACGCCCTTCAGGATGATCTGCTTCACCAGCGGCGTCTTGACCGCCGTGTTCCAGTAGTGCGGGTTGGCGACCGCGGTCACCCCGACGCCGGGTGTCCATGACTTCAGCTCGTACGCGCCGGTGCACATGATGCCGCCGGCCGGAGCGCCGTAGTTCTTGCCTTCCTTCTGGGCGTAGGCCTTCTCGATGATCACGCCGGGCATCGAGGACAGCTCCCCCGGCAGCCAGTAGTCGGGCTGCTTGAGCGTGATCGTGACCTGGTCGCTGCCGGTGGCTACGATCGAGGCCACCCGGCTGAACACCAGCCCGTAGAAGCCGCCGAAGGACGGGTTCATCTGCCGGTCCAGGCTGTACACCACGTCGGCGGGCGTGACCGGGTGGCCGTCCCAGAACGTGGCCGCCGGGTTGATCGTGAACACCAGCTTGTCCGGCGACGGGTCGGTCATCGTCGCCAGCCCGGGCACGATCGAGCCGTCGGGCTGCTGCTCGAGCAGCGACTCGCACATCAGCGAGATCGCGGTGTTCTCCGGGTAGTCGAAGGCGAAAATCGGGTCAAGCGAGTTCACGTCGCGGTAAACGGCCCAGGTCACCGAGGAGACCGACTTCGTCCCCGCCCGGGTGCTCACCACCAGGTTCTTGGTGGGCGAGATGCTGCCCGAGCCGCCGTTGCTCGTGGCGCTGCGGCCGCAGGCGGAAATCGCCAGGGCCGCCGTGATCGTTGCCGCCGCCACGGACATCGCCGCCCGGCGGCCTGTTCTCCTGGCCATCTGTCCTCCTCGTTCCCGTCCGTCGCCTGGTCAGGGGCGCCGGTACCGCTCCTCGCCGCGCACCCACGTCGACGTCACCGAGGCCAGGCCGATCGCCCGGTCCGCCGCGGCGGCCAGGTCGGCGTCGGTGACAGCGAAGTCCGCCTCAAGCCCCGGCCTGATCGAGCCGGTGACGTCATCAATCCCGTTCACCCTCGCGCTGCCCGAGGTGTAGGCGGCCAGGATCGCCGAGCGGCCGATCGCCTGCTCGGGCAGGAACGGGTCGCCGGTTGCCTCGCCGTGCGCGGCGGGCAGCGACCGGTTCACCGCCACGTGCGCGCCGAGCAGCGGATCGGGGCTGGAGACCGACCAGTCGCTGCCCGCGCACATCGGCGCGCCCGCGGCGAGCAGCGACCCGAACGGGTACTGCCAGGACGAGCGGCGCTCGCCGAGGAACGGGATGGTCAGCTCGTCCATCTGAGGCTCGTGCGTGGCCCACAGCGGCTGGATGTTCGCGGTGGCCGACAGCCTCGCGAACCGGCCGATGTCGTCGGGATGCACCACCTGAAGGTGCGCCAGGTGGTGGCGCAGCACGCCCTGGCTGCCGACACCGTGCTGGCCGGCACCGGCGCCGTTGGCCTCCCTGGCCGCCTCGATGGCGTCGAGGGCGTTCCTGACCGCGCGGTCACCAAGCGCGTGGAAGTGAACCTGGAACCCGTGCCGGTCGAGCGCGGTGACGAACCTGGGCAACTCGGCCGGGTCGATGAAGTCGAGGCCGGACCGCCCGGTCGAGCAGCCATGCCCGTCCAGGTAGGGCTCGAGCATCGCGGCGGTATGGTTCTCCGCGACGCCGTCGAGCATCATCTTCACGCTGGTCGCCCTGAACCGCCCGGCCTGGCCGACCCGGCGGCGCTCGATCAGCTCGGGCAGCTGGTCGAGCCCGCGGTGCCGGTCCCACCACAGCGCGCCGACGACGTGGCCGGCCAGGGTGCCTGCCGCCGCCGCCCGCAGGTAGGCGTCGATCGGGTCGGCCAGGCCGGGCGAGCGGCCGACGATCGCGTCCTGCCACCCGGTGATGCCGAGCGAGAGCAGGTAATCCTGCCCGGCCAGCAGGCCCGCGTACCAGTCGTCCGCGGTGAGCTCGGGCAGCAGCCGCGACACCAGGCCAGCCGCTCCCTCCTGGAGGGTGCCGGCCGGCTGGCCGGCCGCGTCCCGCTCGATCCGGCCGTCGGCCGGGTCAGGGGTGCCGACGTCGATGCCGGCCAGCTCGAGGGCCCTGCTGTTCACCCAGGCACCGTGGCCGTCCCTGTTCGGCAGGAACACCGGCCGGTCGGGCACGACGGCGTCGAGCAGGTCCTTGGTCGGCACCCCGCCGGGAAACGCCTCCATCGACCAGCCGCCGCCGGTGATCCACTCGGCCTGCGGATGGGCGGCCGCGTAGGCCGCGATGATCGCGGTGTACTCGGCGGCGGTCCGGACGCCGGTCAGGTCGCAGCGGCAGAGCCGGTCGCCGGCGAAGACCGGGTGCACGTGCGCGTCGATGAACCCGGGCAGCAGCGTGCCGCCGCGCAGGTCCACCGGCTCGGCCCGGCCGAGCGGGCCGGCCTGCGCCGCCGGGCCTACGTAGCTGATCGTCCCGTCGCTGACCCGGACCACGGTCCCCGGGGGGGCGAACGCCGCGCCGTCGAAGACCGCTCCGTTGTGGAACGCCAGCTCTGAGCCGACCGGCACGCAGCCTCCTACCCCGATAAGCAGTAATTGCGGATGATTAGAGCACTTGACCAAGTCTTAGTCAATAGCTCTGACAAAGCCTTGTAAGTCACCGTCCGGCGAGTTAGCGTCATCGGCGTCGGATGCGACAATCTGCGTGTGGCCGATCACGAGGAGATGCCGGGATGACGACGAGCGGGCGGCGCCTGCGGCGCGGCAGCCTGACGCCCGACATGATCGTCACCGAGAGCCTGCGGCTGCTTGACTCCGAGGGCTCGGACGGGTTCAGCCTGCCCAAGCTCGGCCGGGCGCTCGGCGCCGATCCGACCGCGGTCTATCGCCACTTCGCCAGCAAGGACGACCTGGTCCTGGCGATCGCCGACCGGCTGATCGAAGAGGCCATGGCTGGCCTGGCGCCCCAGCCGTGCTGGCTGGGAACGGTCGAGCAGGTCGTCCGCCGGATGCGGGCCACCTACCTGGCCCACCCGGCAGCGGCCGCGCTCTCCTCGTACCGCACGACTCAGCGCCCGGCCGAGATGCGGATCGTCGACATCCTGATCGGCGCTGTACTCCAGGCGGGGTTCGAGGGAGCGAAGGCCGCTCTCGTCTACCGCGCGATCGGCGACTTCGCCCTGGCTTGGGCCGGCGGCGAGGCGGCGCTCGGGGCGCTCGACCCGGCCCTGCAGCAGTCCGACCGCGCCGCCTGGACGCGCGCCTACCTGGCCGTCGACCGCACCGGGTACCCCCACATCTGGCAGATCAGGGACGAGCTGGCCGGGGTGCCCGACGACGGCATCTTCGAGACCGTGCTGGCCGCCATCATCGCCGGGCTCAGACTTCAGGCACCCCGCCCGTGCGGATGCGCCGAGCATGCCACCGCCACGGTGGCCGCGCCGTGACCGCGCGGCTTACCAGGCGCCCAGGCGGGCCAGCCAGGCTCCGCGACCTGCTCGGCTCCGGCCAGACGGTCGTGGCGCCTGGCGCGTACGACCCGCTGGCCGCGCGCCTGGTCGAGGAGGCCGGCTTCCCGGCGGTCTACATGACCGGCTTCGGCACGTCGGCCGCGTTGCTCGGCAGGCCGGACGTGGGGCTGCTGACGATGACCGAGATGACGGACAACGCCGCGAGGATCGCGGCCTGCGTCGACATTCCGGTGATCGCCGACGCGGACACCGGGTACGGCAACCCGGTCAACGTGATCAGGACGGTCGGCGCCTACGAGGCGGCCGGTGTGGCCGGGATCCACATCGAGGATCAGGTCGCGCCCAAGAAATGCGGGCACATGGAGGGCAAGCAGGTCATCGCCGCCGCCGAGATGGCGCAGAAGGTGCGCGCCGCCGTGGACGCGCGATCCGACCCCGACTTCGTGATCATCGCCAGGACCGACGCCAGAGCGGTGGAGGGCCTGGACAGCGCGCTCGACCGGGCCGCGCAGTACCTGGAGGCGGGCGCGGACGCGCTGTTCGTCGAGGCGGTGCTCTCCGAGGATGAGGCGGCGCGCGTGGCCGCCGCCTTTCCCGGCGTGCCGCTACTCTTCAACTGGGCCGAGGGCGGCAGGACGCCGCCGCTGACCCTGGAGCGGCTCACCGCGCTCGGCTACCGCATCGTCATCTTTCCGATCGGCACGCTACTGGCCGCGACCGCCGCCATCCGCAGGGTGCTCGCCGAGATTGCCACGGCAGGAACGCCGGCCGCCGCGCTGCCCGGCCTGCCGACGTTCGCGGAGTTCGCGGAGTTCATCGGGCTGGGTGAGGTACGCAGCGCCGAGCGGCGCTATGCGGTGCCTGACGGCCGCTGACCGGCCGCGGCTACGATGCGGGCATGAGGTTCGCGATCGCGATTCCGCAGCTGTTCGGCGACGGCGAGTTCGACCCGGCGGCGTTCGCCGCCTACCTGCGACGGGCCGAGGAACTCGGGTTCGAGAGCGCCTGGGCGCAGGAGCAGGTGCTCGGCCCGGCGCCGCAGCTCGCCCCCGTCGAGGTGATGACCTTCGCCGCCGCCTGCACGAGCACGCTGCGGCTGGGCTGCGTGGTGTTCGTGTCCACCCTGTACAGCCCGGTGCACCTGGCCAAGAGCCTCACCACGCTCGACCAGCTCAGCGCGGGCCGGATCGAGATCGGAGTCGGCACCGGCGGGCCGGGGCGGCCGTTCGCCGCGTTCGGCGTTGACCCGGCCAGGTACGTCGCGCGGTTCACCGAGGGCCTGGCCGTGATGAAGGCGCTGTGGACGCAGCAGCGGGTGACCTTCGACGGAGAGTTCTGGCAGCTCACCGATGCCGGGATGGAGCCCAAGCCCGCCCAGAAGCCGTACCCGCCGCTGTGGTTCGGCGGCTCGGGCAGGCCCGCGCTGCGGCGCGCGGTCCGGCTGGGCGATGGCTTCTTCGGCGCAGGCTCGGTGACCACGGACGCGTTCGCCGCGCAGGTGCAGATCGTGCGCGAGGCGCTCGCCGAGTCCGGCCGCGACGCGGCGGACTTCCCGATCGCCAAGCGCGTCTACGTCGCCGTGGACGCCGATGCCGACCGGGCCAGGCAGCAGCTGAATGCCGCGCTGGCCGGCCTGTACGGGCGCCGTTCGGAGGCCGTTGAGGCGGCGGCGATCGCGGGGACCGCCCAGGACTGCATCCGCGAGCTGCGCCAGGTCGCCGAGGCAGGCGCCGAGCTGATCTTGTTCACGCCGCTGTTCGACCTGGCCGACCATGCCGAGGTGCTGGCCGCCGAGGTCATCCCGGGCGTCCGCTAGCTCACGCTCCAGCCCGCCGACCGGCGGTGCGGCGTCCGGCGCGTGCGGCACGTAGTCATTAGCGCCGTATGGCGCGTCGGCCGCGCAATTGGTCACTAATGTGATGCGGGTGCCCAGCCACCGCACCCGGCAGCGGCTCGCACCGCGACGCCGCTACCTCGCAGCAGCCAGCGGCCTCGCGGTCGTGGCGGTGCTCGCCGCCCTGCTGACGGCCGGCTACCTGCTCGGTCGCGGCGGAGCCAGGCCCGGCGCCGCCCCCCCGGCCGCCGCGGCGGAGGGGCGGCCAGGATCGCACGGGGCCAGCCCGCGCGGGACCACATCACATGGGGCCAGCCCGCATGGGGCCAGCCCGCGCTCGGCCACGCCGTCTCACCCGGATCCGACCAGGTCGCGGTTGGTTCCCTCCCCACATCCGTCATCCGCGCCTACGCAGAGCCCATCGCCGACCCCGGCCACCTCCTCCCCTGGCGACCACGGCAAGGCGTCGAGCAGCGCTGTCGCGGCGGTGCTCGCCATGATCAACCAGGCCCGCGCACAGGCTGGCCTGCCCGCCTACACGGTCATCGGCGGGCTGGTCATCAGCGCGGGCAGACACAACCGGCTGATGGCCGACGGCTGCGGCCTGTCCCACCAGTGCCCTGGCGAGCCGCCGCTTGGCACCAGGGAGACCGACGCAGGCGTGCACTGGACGGCGGCCGGGGAGAACATCGGGGAGGGCGGCCCGGTCGCCGACACGACCGCCGCGATCACCCAGATGGCGGTGGCACTCACCCAGGACATGCTGAACGAGCAGCCGCCGGACGACGGGCACCGGCTCAACCTGCTGAGCTCCACGTTCACCCACATCGGGATCGCCATCTACCGTGACAGCCACGGAACCGTATGGATGACGCAGGACTTCGCGAACTGATCCCCGCGCAGGCGAGGGCCAGGTTCAGGGCCGGGCTTCGGGTGCCGACCGCGAGCCTGGCACCTGGCTTCGCCCAGGCCAACCTGGTCGTGCTGCCGCAGGACGCGGCCGGGGAGTTCGCGCTGTTCGCCAGCCGCAACCCTGGCCCGTGCCCGCTGCTCGACGTCACCGGCCCCGGCAGCCCTGTGACCGGCCTCGCCGCGGGCGCCGACCTGCGCACCGACCTGCCCGGCTACCGGGTCTGGGAGCACGGCGCGTGCGTGGCCGAGCCGGACGAGGTGACCGGGTACTGGCGCGATGACCTGGTCGCGTTCCTGACCGGCTGCAGCTTCACCTTCGAGCGGGCGCTGGCGGCCGCCGGCGTGCCGGTGCGGCACGTCGAGCAGGGCACGAACGTCCCGATGTACCGGACCGGCCGTCCGTGCCACCCGGCCGGCCGGTTCGCCGGCCCGCTGGTCGTCTCGATGCGACCGGTGCCCCAGCGCCTGGTCGCCACGGCGGCCGAGGTGACCGGGCGCTATCCGGCGGCGCACGGCGCGCCGGTGCACGCGGGCGACCCCGCGGTGCTCGGGATCGCCAACCTAAGCCGCCCCGACTACGGCGACCCGGTCGCGCTCCAGCCTGGCGACGTGCCCGTCTTCTGGGCCTGCGGCGTCACCCCGCAGGCGGCGCTCGCCGCAGCGCGACTGCCGTTCGCGATCACCCATGCGCCCGGCCACATGCTGATCACCGATGTCGCCGACGCCGACCTCGCCGGGGCGTACCCGCGGGCTCCGTCATCCTGACGATCTCCGCTGGTCACCGGTTGCCAGCGTGTTCCTGCTGGTAGGCGTGCCAGTCGACCTCGCGCGGCCGCCGGGCGTGCCGGTCCGCTGCCGGAAGGCGCATGACCGCGATCGCGCCCAGCATGGTGGCACATGCGCAGGCGACCGCACCGAGCCCGAGTGCGTAACGCGGGCCAAGGTCGTCGGCGACGATGCCGACGATCGGGCCGCCCACGGGCGTGCTGCCGGTGAACGTGACCGACCACAGCGCCATCACCCGGCCGCGGAACCGGGGGTCGGCCGTGAGCTGCAGGGTGGTATTCCCGGTCGCCATGAAGGCCGTGCTGAAGAATCCCACCCCCGCGAGCGCCGCGAGATCGCCGCCCAGCGCGGGAATCAGTGCCGCGGCGAGGATGGCCAGCCCGAACCCGGCGGCGGCGACGGTGAAGGGCAGCAGGCCGGTCCTGGCCAGCCCGGCGACCACCAGGCCGCCCGCGACCGCGCCCACGCCCATCGCCGCGGTCAGGAAGCCGTAGGTCCCCGCGTCGCCGTGCAGGCTGACCTTGGCAAGCAGCGGCAACGACACCTGGAACTCATAGGCCAGGGTGCCGACGAGCGCCATCATCAGCAGGGGCACGAGCAGCCCGGCCGTGCCGCTCACGTAGCGCAGCCCCTGCCTGAGCTGGCCGGGCTCGCGCCCGGCCGGCGGCGCGCGGTGCAATGCGGATGGCCGGATGCGCGCGAGGGCCGCGATGACGGCGATGAAGCTGGCCGCGTTGATCAGGAAGCAGGGGCCTACCCCGACCGCGGCGATGAGCACGCCGGCGATGGCGGGACCCACGGCACGCGCGGCGTTGGTCAGGACGCTGTTCAGGCTGACCGCGTTCTGCAACTGCTCGCGGCCCACCATCTCAGGGACAAAGGTCTGCCTGCACGGCTGGTCAACGGAGTTCACCGTGCCGAGGGCCGCGGCGAGGACGAACACCATCCACAGCCGCACCTGGTGCGTCACCGCGAGTACCCCGAGTGCCAGGGCGAGCGTCGCAAGCGCGGTCTGCGTCGTCAGCAACAGCCGCCGCTTGTCCGCGCGATCGGCGATCAGTCCGCCGTAGGGCCCGAGCAGGAGAACGGGCAGGAACTGGGCGGCCGCTACCAGGCCGAGCGCGGCGCCCGACCCGGTCAGCTGGAGCACCAGCCACGATTGCGCGACCGACTGCATCCACGTGCCCGGCAGGCTGACCGACTGTCCCGCCAGGTACAACCGGAAGTTCGGCGCCTCCAGCGCGGCGAACAGCGGGGATCTGCGTCGGCCAGGCTCAGCGTGGCGTCGGACCGGCCAGCCCCGCCGGGCCCGATGCGCACGCTCCCCGCCGGCGGACATGCCCACACGATCCCAGTCACCCGCCGTTTTCGCATCGGAGTGCCCGATGTGTTACGTCTATCAGCTGACCGTCGCGACGATGATCTCTGACCGCACGGCGACGACGCTGGCGGGAGACGGGGCGGCGGCTACGCGCGCCAGGCCGGTGCGCTCGAGCCCCGGGGCACCAGCGGCGGATCGGGCCAGCGCGGCGCGGTGCGGGAGAACCTGACCGGCGGGGCGAGCATGTGCACCGAGCCGAGCGGGCTCGGCGCGTCGTAGGGTTCGGGATCGACCAGGGAGTGCTGCGGTGCCGAGCCTGCCCCGGCCGGGTCGACGAGGCCGAGCGTGAGGTACCACATGGCCGTGCGGGTCAGGCTGACGCTGACGTTCCAGCTGCCGCCCTCGGTGGCCTGCCTGATGAGCGCGGCGGTGGCTCCGATGGCCCCCATGTAGCCGGTGATGAAGTCGTTGATCAGCCCGGTGATAGGGAGCCTGGGGTCCTCGGGCGTTCCTTCCAGGGTCATCAGCCCGGCGGCGGCTGACCCGTTCATGTCGAAGCCGCCCCTGGCCGCCCACGGTCCGCCGTGCCCGTAGCAGGTGACCGAGACGGTGACGATGCCCGGGTACCTGCGGGCAAGTTCCTGGGCGTCGAGCCCGAGCGCCTCGAGCTTGCCGTGCCTGTGGTTGTTGACGACGACGCCGGCGGTGGCCAGCAGGTCGTCGGCTCTGGCGCGGCCGCGGTCGGCGGTCAGGTCGATGTAGGCGCTGCGGGAACCGACGTTGGCCTCGCAGTAGATGAAGTCGTGCTCGTAGTCGTTGCGCCTGGTGGCGCAGAGAACGTCCGCGCCCTGCTCGGCCAGGGTCCGGCCTACGACGGGCCCCGCGACGGCGTGGGTGAAGGAGAGCACCCGGATTCCGTCAAGCGGCCTTGGCGCGGGCGGCAGGGCGCGGGGCGCGGCATCGCCGATCCGCTCGATGGCGATGACCGGCTGGGCCGCCAGCCAGCGGCCCTGAGGGTGGTCCGCCCATTCCTGCGGGGTGCGGATGACGCAGCCGGTCAGCGCGGCCTCGTTGGCGGTGTCCTCAAGGTCTTCGGCATCCCACTGGGCCATGGCCTGCGCCACGCGGCCGCGGTCGGGCGGGACGTCGAGGAACCGGCACCACTTGACGACCTGGTGCGGGTACACCGCCGAGGCCATGACGGTCCTGCCGTCCCTGGTCCGGTAGCTGTCGAGCAGGTACGGATTGTCGGCTACCAGCGGCGCGGGCGGCGGCTCCCCGTTGATCGTCGGGTCCCAGAAGGCGTTCGGGGTGATGCCGTGGATGGCCTGCCTGAGGTCGAGTGCCAGGTCCTGGATTTGGCCGCCCCGCAGCCTCCAGAGCGCGGCAGCGGCGACGGCACCGCCCATGATCGGGATCCCGATGCACGCGCCGAGCCGAAGGCGGCTCGCCACGATCGGATCGGAACCGGTGAAGGTCACCTCGCTCCCGGCGCTGGCCGCGGACAGGCCGACGTCGGCGAGCAGCCGGTCGAAGTGCTCGGCAGGATCGAAGCCTGAGCCATCCGCGGCAGGGATCTTCGTGCTCATGTCAGGCTCTTCCGCTCTCATCGCTGCTCATGCGCTGACTCATTCGCTTGCGCGGACCGCCTGGAGAAGTGCCGCAGCAGTGCCGCGACGGCCCGCTGGCTGAGGTCCGCCTGAACGACGGCATCCGCTGCCGCGTCCGTTAGCGCCTGAATGTCGGCGCCCTCGGTCACCGCGACGACCATCCTGGCCAGGTCCACGGCAGGCACGGTGGGGACACGGCCCGATCGCTCAAGGGCCTCGGCGATCAGGGCCGCGAGCTCGGCACGTACCCGGACCTCATGGCTGACCAGCAACGCCGCGACCGCGGGCCGCCGGATCGCGTGCAGCGAGAACTCCATGGACACGAGCGTCCACTGCCGGTCCACCGCCAGTGCCGGCCGCCTGTCCTCGCCGTCAGCTAGCCGGGCAGCTGCCTCGCCGGCTGGCATCACGCGGCGCAACCACTCGGCCCGCCGCTGCCAGCTGCGGTCAAGCAGGGCGAGGAACAGGGCGTCCTTGTTCGGGAAGTTGGAGTAGAACGCTCCCTTGGTCAGCCCCGCCCGCGCGCAGATCTCGGGAATCGACGTCGCCCCGTAGCCCTGCTCGGCGAACAGCTCCATCGCCGCATCGAGCAGTGCGCCGACCGTGATCGGTCGGCGCTTGGTGATCCCTCGTGGCATGACCACAGCCTATAACATACTGATCAGTATCCGCTACTGATCGGTATGTGATATGTGCCACCAGGCGTGGCCGCCCCGCCGCCGCCTGAAGTCATTTCTGATTGTCTTGTCCCGGCAGTGAAATCGAGGTGATCGGATGGCGCGGATGACGACTCGGCGAAGCATGTTCTTCACGGCGCTGGCGGCGGCGGACGCGGCGCTGGCCGTCTCCGGCCGTGACCGGGAGCGGTGGCTCACGAAGCCGCTGCTGATGCCCGTGCTGATGCCTGGCCGCAGCCGGGCGACCCAGCAGGCACTGGCGCTGAGCTGGGCTGGCGATGTCGCACTGCTGGGAACTGGCGATGCCGCGTTCGGCGCCGGGCTAGTCAGCTTCCTGGCGAGCCACCTGGCCTGGATCAGGGCCCTGCGCCGACAGCACGACGGCGGGCGGCTGCGCGCGAAGCCGGAACTGGCAGTCCCGCCGCTCGCCGCGGCCGTAGTGGTGAACGCCGTGCTGTGGCGGAGTACGGGCCCCCTGCGCGTGCCGGTCCTGCTCTACAGCGCCGCGCTGCTTGCCATGTCGCTGGCCGCCCTGGATCAGGACTCACTGGCCGCCGCCGCTGGCGGCATGCTGTTCCTGGCCTCGGACTCGCTGCTCGCGCTGCGCAAGTTCGGCGTTGCGGAAGTTCCGGCTGGCGACGGGCTGGTGATGGTCACCTACGCCGCGGCTCAGGCGCTCCTCGCGGCTAGCGCCGGGTGAGCGGAGTGCAGCGCCCGAACCCGCCGTGCTGGCCGGCGCCATCGCGGGGGTGAACCGGGTATCGGCGCTCATCTACCGTGGGGCAATGAGCGAGAGTGCCGCGCCGTCGGGGGACGGCAACGCCGCCGAACCCGCAGGTGCACGTCCTGAGTTCGGTGTGCGGTCGATGACTGCCCCGCTGCGCAGGGTCCTAGTGCGCCGCCCCACGTTGACAGGCGATTTCGCCGGGGCGGCCTGGCGGCTCCCCGACCCGGAGCTGCTGGTCCGCCAGCATGAGGCGTTCGCCGACCTGCTGAGAAGCCTGGGCTGCCGGGTGGACGTCGCGCCGGCACTCGACGGTCTCGTGGACGCCACCTACCTCAGGGACCCCGGGCTGGTGACCGGAACCGGCGCTGTGCTGTTCCAGATGGCCAAGCCGGCCAGGATGGCCGAGCCGGAGCACCTGGGTGCGGCGCTTCAGGCGGCCGGCGTACCGGTGACAGCCCGGCTGTCCGGCGGAGCTCGGGCGGACGGCGGCGACTTCATCTGGCTCGATGAGCACACGGTGCTGGCCGGACGCAGCTACCGCACCAACGCGCAGGCACTGACCCAGCTCGCCGCGATCCTGCGGGCCGAGGGCATCGAGCTTGAGCAGGTCGACCTGCCGCACGACCGTGGACCAGGGCACGTCCTGCACTTGATGTCGCTCATCTCCCCGGTCGCGGCCGACCTGGCCGTTGTCTACCCTCCGCTGGCACCGGTGCGCCTGATGGAAGCGCTCGCCGACCGCGGCATCGGCGTGATCGCCGTCGACGCCGAGGAATACGAGACGATGGCCTGCAACGTACTGGCCGTCGCGCCGGGACGCGTCGTGGTCGTCGACGGCAACCCACGCGCACGCGCGGCACTCGAGTCGGCCGGCTGCGAGGTGCACACCTACGCCGGATCGGAGATCTCGATCAAGGGCGACGGCGGCCCCACCTGCCTGACCGCGCCGATCTGGCGCGATGCCGGTGCCGAGTGACGACGCGAAGGCATGATCTCACGCCTACCTGCGCGGGTGCCGGTTGCGGCGGCATCGGATCTGCGGCACTGTGCCGGTGATGGAGATCACCCTGGTCAAGGCTGCCGGACCGGGCGACCGGGACCGCACCTACCTGACCGCCGGGGGCACGGCCCGGCGGGCGGCGGTCCATGTCGGGCATGACCTGCCGCACCTGGCGGTCGAGTCGGCGTTCGGCATTGCCGACGGGCTGTGGGCCGAGCTGGCCGCCGGGTCGCATGCCGAGGCAGGCCGCGCGGCAGCCGCCCGGGATCCCCGGCGGCACAAGCAGGGCCGGATCGTCTCCGGCGCCGCGGCCGGCTCCCCGGCCGAGCAGTGGCTGACCGCCGGGCACCGCCGCGCCAAGGCGGTCACCAATTGCGTGACCAACCGGTGGGGAGACGGCCCGAATACCCCGGGCGGCGTCCGCGACCGGGCCGCCCGCCACCAGGATCCCTCGGTCGCCACGCTGGTTGACCAGGTGGACGACGACACGATCGCGATGGCCATCGCAGCAGTACGCGACCTGCTGCGCCGCTGGGCGCAGGTCCGGCCCGGCGGTACTCTCCGGCTGACCTGGCCACTCACCCCTCCCGCCGACGGCGCATGACGCCCGCTCCCACGGTGCCGACGGCAGGGCCCTTAGCGGGCCGGGCGGTCCGGCGGTCAGGCCAGTCCTGGCCGGACCAGCCCGGTCTGATAGGCGGTCACCACGAGCTGCGCTCGATCTCTGGCACCGAGCTTGGCCATCGTCCGGTTGATGTGCGTCTTGGCGGTCAGCGGGCTCATGTACAGGGCCGCGCCGATCTCGTCGTTGCTCATGCCCGCGGCGACCAGGGCCAGTACCTCGCGCTCCCGGTCGGTCAGCGCCGACAGCACCGAGGGGTCGGCATGGCGTGCCGGGTCCTGGCCGGCGATGCGGGCGATGAGCCTGCGGGTGACGCTGGGAGAGAGCAGCGCGTCGCCGCGGGCGACCACGCGGATGGCGCTGACCAGGTCCTCCGGCTCGGTGTCCTTGACCAGGAACCCGCTCGCTCCGGCCCGGAGGGCCGCGAAGACGTACTCGTCCTCCTCGTACGTCGTGAGGATGATCACCCGGACTCCGATCAGGTCGGGGTCGGCGGCGATCTGCCTGGTGGCTTCGAGCCCGTCGGTCCCGGGCATGCGGATATCCATCAGGACGACCTCGGCGCGCAGCGACCTGACAAGCTCCACCGCCGCGGCGCCGTCCGCGGCCTCGCCGACGATCTCGATGTCGGGCGCCGAGCCGACCAGAACCCGGAATCCCGCCCTGACCAGGGCCTGGTCGTCGGCGAGCAGCACCCTGATCACGGCGAGCTCGCGATCTGCCTGGCGCGCAGGCTCGCCGCATGGTCCGGCCCGCCGCCGGCCTGCGGCAACGCGGACTGCCCGGCGGCTGCGTCCGGCGTGGCCGCCATGGGCAGCCTGGCCAGGACGGCGAAACCACCCTCTGACCGGGGACCAGCATCCAGCGTGCCGCCGAGCGCCGCGGCCCGCTCGCGCATCCCGGCCAGCCCGGTTCCCGCGCCGTCGCGAAACCCGTCCGCGGCGGCCGAGCCGTCGTTGCTGACCTCGACCAGCAGATCGCTGCCGTCCTGCCGGACCGCCACCGACGCTGTGCAGCGGCCGGCATGGCGCACCACGTTGGTCAGCGACTCCTGCACGATGCGGTAGGCGGCCAGGGCGACCGCCGGGGACACCGGGACCGCCACCTCGCTCGCCTCGACCGAGGTAGGTGTGCCCGCGGCGGTGACCGCCTCGGCCAGCGGGTGGATCGACCGCAGGTCGGGGACCCCTTGCTCGGAGCCGTCGGCATCAGCCTGCTGCAGCACCTTCAGCACGGCCCGCAGTTCACGCAGACCAGCCTTGCTGGCGCCGCGGATCGCCTGGATCGCGTCGGCGGCCCGCTCCTGATCCTCAGGCAGCAGCATGGCCGCCGCGTTGGCCTGCACGTTGATCATCGCCATCGAGTGGGCGATGACGTCGTGCAGTTCGCGAGCGATCCGCATCCGCTCCGCGCTGACCCGCCTGCGCGTCTCCTCCTCACGGATCTGCTCGTCCCTGGCCGCCCGGTCCCGGTCGGCGGCCAGCCACTGGCGCCGCGCGGCCACGTAGGCGCCGAGTGCGGCCGCGGCCAGCAGTTCCGGCCACATCGTCGCGTTCGGCCCGCCGAGCCAGCCGAACGGGCCGAGCGTTCCCTCGGCCACGAAGATGGCGACGGCCCCGCCGAAACCGGCGGTAAGCACGACCCAGCGCGGGCGGGTGAGAGCGAGCCAGAACAGCGCCACGATGACGGGGACCAGCGCGGCCCCGTCGATCTGGCCGAGACCGGCCCAGGCGACATTTCCGGCGACCGCCAGGGCGAACACCGCAACCGCGGCACGGTCACGCCAGGCCAGGGCGACCGCAGGCAGCGCCACAACCAGGTAGGCCACGGCCGACGGATGACGGGTCAGGTGCAGGCCGCCGTAGGAGTGAGCGGGATTGGCCTCGACGTAGCAGCCCACCACGGTCAGCGCGAGCACCAGGGCGATGCCTGCGGCGCCCCACCAGCGCCGCGGCACGCTGATCGCGCTCGCGATGCCCACGTTCCGGAGCGTATACCGGCCGGCGGCCCGCGCCATCGTCGCTGCGCAGGCGGCCAAGTACAGCGCCAGGACTACCGCGCTACCGCGAATGCAGCACGTGCATCGGCACCCGCCGGGCGATGCCCGATTCCGCCGGGGCGGGACAGGCTCGTCGTCAGCAGCCCAACCAGGTGCTGAGCGCACAGCAAGCACACCAAGGAGGAGCACATGCTGACCGCCACCACTCACGCCGCCCCAGACATCGGGCTGGTCCGAACCCGGGCACTGTCCGCAATAGCCGGGGCAGCCGCCGCGGCGATCGGCTGGGCCATCGAGGTGCCGATGCTCGGTGTCCGCCTCGACATCCGGTTCGGCGCCATGCATCCCCAGGTCATCGCACCAGGGCAGATCATCGGCGCCGCCCTCGCCGCCGGCCTGGCCGGCTGGCTGGCGCTGGCCGTCCTTGACCGGCGCGCGCGGCATCCCCGCACGGCATGGACCGTGACCGCCGTGGCAGTGCTCGCGGTGTCGCTGGCGCTGCCGCTTGTCGCCGCGACCACGACAGCGGCAGCCGCCGGGCTCGAAGTACTCCATCTGGCCGTCGGGGCGAGCGTCATCCCGGCCATGGCGCGCACCGCCCGCGCCCGCTGACCGGGAAGGGACGGCGCCGGTCAGGCCGGGCTGGTGGAGGTCAGGTTGAGCCGACGGTTGGCCCAGGCGGTGAGCACCTCGCCGTAAGGCGAAGGCACCGCGAGCGCGGGTAGCTCGGCGCCTGGGTCGATCCGAAGCCGCCTGGCCAGGTACGGGTACAGGTCGGCCAGTGGCCCGAACCTGCACTGGTCGCCGACGTGCAGCGTAACGTCGTCGCTGGCCTCGGTGCCGATCGCGAACGCCAGGCATGCGCCGAGGTAGCTCAGTTCATCAGACAGCGACGCTCGCGCCGATGCGCCGCGCAGCCCGTCCAGCCAACCACCGTCGTCCACAGGTCGATGACGCGCGCCGACTGCACCGGCTCGGCATCAGCGATCTGGACGATGCTAGGGCTGACGTACAGGTCGATGGTCGGGATCCGGCGGCGACGTTCGAAGTCCGGCGGCTCGAGCTTGCCGTGGTAGTCGCTCAGCAACGCAGCCGCCACGATCTAGCCCGCGCCCGGCAGCGTCCCGCCCCGCGGGCTCCCGCGCGGCGTGGAGCTGACCAGCCGATCACGCCCCTCCGCCGGCCGAGAGCGGATAGGTGACGGTCTGCGGCAGCTCGTGCTCGTGCCCGCCTGCCATGTACGAGCGGGACCCGGTGTAGATGATGGTCAGCCTGGTGAAGTACCGGTCACCTTGGTGACCGGGCAGCGCCTCCACCCGCCACAGTGCCACCAGCGCGGGGAAGCTGTGGAAGTGGCCGGCCACGCAGCTCGGCACGCAGTCGTTGAACGTGTCGGTGCCTGAACCGAACGCGGCCGACGACCCCCAGCTCGCCCAGCTCATCTTGGCCACGTAAGAGTTGCCATCGGCGCAGGCCAGGACGTAGCTGGCGGGCCTGGTCTGCGGGTGCATGACGCAGTTGATCACGACGGGCAGGCCGCTCGCGGCGACCGCGGTGGTCGTGTGGGACCGCGGCGCGCGCGAGGTCGCCGCCGACGCCAGGGCCGTGCCCGCCGCGGCCGCGGTGACCACCGCCGCGCATGTCGCGAGAATGGCGGTCCTGACCAGGGAACGGCCGTGCATCGTGCTCATCGACATCGACGGTCTCCTCTTCGTCCTCACGGCACGCAGGTGGATGCCGGCCTGCGGCAACCGGCCAGCTAGGCTCGGTCTTCTCCTAACAGTGACTCCTGCCCGAGCCACCTGTCCACCGCGCGCTGGCCTCGGGCTTCCTGGCCGATGGGCCGACGCAGCGCTCAGCCGCCCGGCCGTGAGCTAGCGGGCGAGCGCGCCCATCGGGTCCCAGGCGGGCAGCACGATCGGCTCCCCGTCCAGCGCCGCCTGCAGCGACTCGGGCAGAGCACTGCGGCGCGCGGCGATCTCGAACACGTACTCGTCGAACCACGAGTCGTTCATCGTGTAGAAGCCGTCCTTGCCCCGCTCGGTTCCCCAGCTGTTCTCCACCCGCCACTTGCGGGCCACGCCGTCCGCGATGTCCACGCCGGTGAACAGCATGGCGTGCGTCATCTGGGTCTCGTGGTAGATGAGCCGCTCCGCCTTGCCGAGCGTGAACGGCGTCCCGTAGACCGATGGCAGGTCGTAAAGGCCCGCGTCCCACAGCCCGTACTCGTTGCTCATCATCTTGCCGACGTCGCAGCCGAACCACACCGGCTCGCCGCCCTGGATGGTACGGGACGCGATGTCCTTCATCATCGCCATGTCGACATTGAGGTAGGTAACCGGCCGCGCCCCGACCACGTTGCCCAGGTACTGCACGGTGAACGTGCGGCCGGCCGGGCTCGACGGCCTCGGGTCGTGCACCAGGCACACGTAGTCGTCGATCGGCAGGTCCACGTACCGGGCGGCGAACTCCTGCGGGGTGAGCACGCCGTCTCGGTGAAACTCGCGGTCCCTGTCGGTCCACTGCCACTCGAAGCGTTCGGGCGGCGTGCCGAGGTGAATGCACAGCACCCGGAACACGACGCGCAGGATGTCCGCCTTCTCCTCCCTGGCCGCGTCCTCGCCGTGGGCGTATGCCTGCCGCACCGACTTGGCGCCCTGGCGCAGCAGGCTGCGCAGCGCCGTGTTCATCCGCCCGGTGTCGCCCGAACTGTTCGTCTCCGGCATGAACGACTTCGGCACCAGGCCGTGCTTGTCGACCAGCGCCACGAACATGTTCCACTGGCCGCCGTCGTCGGCGACCGCCTCGAGCAGGTGCGCGACGGTGCGGTCGTCGACGTCGCTGCCAGCCGTCTCGATCACGGCCTCAAGGAAGTAGTTCGCGCGCTCGATCTTGTCCCAGAACATCGCGTAGTTCTGGGAGAACTCGAAGTCCTTCAGGCCCATCCTCCGCATGGCGCCGACGCGCAGCAGGTTAAGCCCGGCGAACAGCCAGCAGCGACCGCTGCGCTGCTGGTCGGTGACCTTCCAGTCGTCGAGCAAGACCGACAGCGAGTGGCTGGTGTTGTTGACGATGTCCCTGCTGATCGCCACATCGTCGATGCTGACCCTGGTGACCGCGTTCTGCGCGAGCCGGTAGGTCGGATTGGCCGAGAAGTCCTTGCGCAGCAGTTCAAGATCGCCAGCCCCCAGTGCCCGTTCCATGCCCGCCTCCTCGCTCCCGGCTGCCTTTGCCCGCCTTTCAACCTACCAGCGGCGGTTCGGGCCGTCCCTGGCCGAACCGGCGTACCGACCTAGGCAAGCCGAGCCTGTCACGGCACAGGACCACCTGGCGGGCGGTCGCCACCGATGCGAGACACTTGCCAGCGTCGGACCTGCGACAGCCCGGTCACGTGGAAGCAGAAGACGACCATGAGCGATAACGCACTCCAAGGCGATAGTGAAGGCACCGAGCCCGATGCTCGCTTCACGATGGCCAACGAGCGCACGTTCCTGGCCTGGAGCCGCACGTCACTGGCTCTGGTCGTGGCCGGGCTCGGGATCGCCCAGCTACTGCCGCCGTTCCCCAACGTGCCGTGGGGCCGCTCCATCATCGCGACCCCGCTGATCCTGCTCGGCGCCGCCGTCTCGGTGCTCAGCTACCTGGAGTGGCGTAACAACCAGCGCGCGCTGCGGCACGGCACGCCGCTGCGCCGGACTCAGCTGCCGCGGGTGCTCGCTATCACGATCTCGGTGATCGCGGTGCTGGCCGGCGCGGTTGACCTGTACTCCAGGGTGACCCGGCATTGAGCCAGGGCCCGGCCGCCCCGCCGCCCGAGCCGGCTCCCGACCTGGAGGAGACCGACCCCGGGCTGGCGCGTGAGCGGACCGAGCTAGCCTGGACCCGCAGCTCGATCTCGTTCGCCGCGCTCGGCGTGCTGATCCTGAAGTTCCGGCCCGCGGTCGGCGTGCCGATCCTGGTGTTCAGCGCCGTGGTCTGGTCGGTGGGCCGGATGCCGCGCACCAGGTCGGGCTCGGCATCGCGCCGAGTGGCCATGGTGACGGTCGCGATCACCACGCTGGCCGTCGTCGCCCTCGTCCTCACCATCGCCGGACACAGCACCCCCGGCATCCGACTGTAACCCGCCACGCGCATAAGTTCAGCGCCGAGTACGCCGTTTCGTACTGGTGAAGGAGCCTGTGCATCATCTGGTCGTAGTGGAAGACATCCGCAGGCTTGGGAGCCGGCGGAGCGTCGACCACCCGGACCGGCGTTCCGTCGTTGGCCATGTCGACGACGACGATGCCGAGCGCGTCGAAGCCTTCCTGACCGCGGCCCGCGCGTCTCGGCAGCTCGGTGAGCTTGGCCACGGTGCGAGTCGCCCACAGCGGCTGCCGGTGCTCGGAGACCACCGCGGGCAGCGTGGCAAGATCATGCTTGTTGAGGTCGGAGCTGACGAAGGTCGGGCTGGCATTGACCATCGTGAAGCCGACCGCCAGCGCGCTGTCGGTATTGGCGTGGATGGTGGCGTGGCTGGAGTTCAGCTCGTCGAACAGCCGGGGCAGGGCCTTGATGTGCGCGGTCATGCACGCCTTGGCCTCCAGCGCGACCAGGACTGCGCTGGTCGGTCCCTCGACCAGGGCGGGCAGGCCGGCCAGCGTCCGCTGCTGGCCAGCCTCAAGATGCACCGACCAGCGCGCCGCGAGATCGGCCAGCGTGACCGCCCGACCATCCTGCTCGCGCGCCGGGACCGCGATCACCAGATCCAGGTTCTTGGTCCGGTTAGTGCGGAAGTCGCGCATCTCCTGGTTCACGCCGAACACAACCCGTCCGGCTGCGGCGTGCCTGCGCAACAGCGGGCTGTGCTGGAGCATCTCGAACAGGATTGCCCAGCATGCCACCTTCGAATGCCGGTCGGACCTGGAGTGGTATTGCCAGACATTGCCGAACCGATCGGGTGTTCCTGGCAGCGACAGAGTACGGGCGACGATCAAGGGTCCTTCCACGCCGCACGTCCTTCAGCCTGGCTCGTCGAATAACCGGCCCTGAGCATACGCGGCCTCGCCGCGCATGCGGATCAGGTGCTCATGAACGTCATCGAGAAAGCCGTCGACGAAGTGCAGCGACGACGACTCTGCCCTGCTGAGGAACCCAGCCGTCGCCCTTGCGGACAGCAGCTTCGGCGACCGCAGGAATGCCTCAAGCTGCCGGTACGGCTTGCGGACCGGCCAGGGCGACACCTGCGCCGCGAACGCCTGTCCGCGGTAACCCCACGCCGCGGCCGGCCAGGCCTGGCCTGGCCGCAATGGGGCGTCGTCCTGCACGTCGTAGCCGGCGGGTTCGCGCAGCCGACCGCCGAGCCAGCGAGCCATCGGCACACTGACGGCATTGCCGACCAGCTTCCAGCGGTGCCCGGGCCGGGTGCCCGCGTCGGTGACCGACGGCTCGGTCCATCCTGCTGGGAACCCCTGAAGCCGCTCGGCGTCCTCGATCCCCGGTGTCCGCAGGCTCCGGTCGGCCGCCATCCGCACCGCCGGCGGACTGGCGATGCCGATCGTGCTGCCGCCCTTGAGCGTGGGCACCGCGTTGACGGCCCAGCCGAGCCCGCGCAAGCCCTCGGTCCAGTAGAAGCCGCACGCGTGTCGCTCCGGGTCACCGTTCGCCCGAGGGATCGCATTGTCAGCGAAGAGCACGGACCGGGGGTCCTCGCCGCGGGACGCGAGCAGCACGACCCGCTGACGCCGCTGCGGAAGCCCGAAGGCACGGGCATCCACGATGCGGTACGCCCACATGAACCCCCTCTCCTCCAAGACGTCGGTGAGGTGGCGCATCGCGCGGCCGCGCTCAAGCTGCAGCATGAAGGGCACGTTCTCGAGCAGCAGCCACCGAGGGCTGCGGCCACGCTCGCCTACCAGCCGGAGCGCGTGGTCGACCAGGCCGCTCTGCGGACCGCCGATGCCGACCGTCCGGCCAGCCTGGGATAGGTCCTGGCAAGGGAAGCCCGCCGCGACCACGGCGGCATCGGGCAGGCTCCGCAGCGTCCTGATGTCCAGGTGCAGCGGGATCTCTGGCAGCCTGCGCCGCAGCACGGCGACAGCGCCAGGGTCGATCTCGCACAGCAGCTCGGTCTGGAAGCCGGCCTGAGCCAGCCCGCGCTCGATCCCGCCTATCCCGGCGAAGAGCCCCACGACCGTTGGCGCAGTCACGTCGTCGACCTCCGGCGAACTACAGTGCTGTAATTCTGCTTCACCGAGCATAGCGGCGCGGTCTGACAGCGGGCCACGGCTTCCGCCCAGCCATAGCAGGCGCGCTCATTAGCTTGCCCCAGGCGCGCCGTCAGGCGGCGGTGCGCCAGGCGTCGGCGATGGCGGCGTAGCTGGCCCGGCGGCGGTCTCGGCGCAGGCTCGGAGTGACCACGACGATCTCGTCGACCTGGGCGGCCTGCCTCATCTCAAGCAGGCGCTCGGCGACGGCCTTCGGCTCGCCGGTCACCATCCGGCCGTCGTCGGTGCGGCGGGCCCGGAACTCGGCCGAGCTGGCCAGGTCGGCGACCTCTTCGGGCCGCAGCGGCTCGCGCTTGCCGCGGCGGATGTTGCGCATGGTCAGGGTCCAGGCCGCCTCGAACTCGATCACCGCGTCAGCGTCCTCGCTGGCGAAGGCGAGCACCGACATGGCCGAGTACGGCTCGGCGCCCTCGGTGCGCGAAGTGAACCGCCTGCGGTACCCGCGCAGCACCTCGATCGCCAGGTCCGGGCTCATGTGGTGGGCGAAGACCGCGCTCATGCCGTTGACCGCGGCGAACGCCGGGCCGTACTCGCTCGAGCCGAGCACGAACAGCTCGGGCCGCTCGTCCACTAGCGGCGCGGCGATGAGCCGCGCGTAGGGGTGGTCGGCCGGGAAGCCGTCGCCGAGGAACACGAGTAGTTCGGCGACCTGGCCGGGGAACTCGGCGGCGGGATCAACGACCATGCCGCGGCGCAGCACGTGCGCGGAGAGCGGGTCCGTGCCCGGCGCCCGACCGAGCGCCAGATCCACCCGCCCCGGGTACATGGCCAGCAGCGTGCGGAACATTTCGGCGACCTTGAGCGGCGAGTGGTTCGGCAGCATGATCCCGGCGGCGCCGACCCTGATCCGCGAGGTCTGCGCTCCGATGTGCGCGATCAGCAACTCGGGCGCGCTGCAGGCGAGGCTGGTCATGTTGTGGTGCTCGGACACCCAGTAGCGCCGGTACCCGGCGTCCTGCACCGACCTGGCGATCTGCACGGCCCCGGCGATCGACGCGCTCGCGCTCTCGCCGTACTCGATTCCGACGAAGTCGAGTACCGCGAGCGGCAGCGAGTCGTTGGTGTCCATGACCGTCGTAAGCCGCGCGGGCACGCCCGCATTCCCGTGCGCCCGGCCTCAAGGGATGCTTGAGTAAGCGTTCAGCGAACGTCCAGGTTGGCTGCCTATGCTCGGGCAGCAAGCCTGAGCGCACAAGCCGAGGAAGGGGTCAGCGCCGTGAGCGAGGACGTGACGATCTCCCATCGCGGAGCGAGCTACCAGCTCGGGCGGGGACCGCGCTTCTACGGGATCTGGCCCGCAGGGTCGACCGACTCGCCGCCGCTCGAGTGGTGGCCGGAGACCGATGACGGCTGGTCGGCCGCGTGGCTGCGGTTCAGCCAGCTAGAGGTTCCCGGCGCGGTGACTCACGTCGGCGCTGCCCCGGCCGCGGGCTTCGCCCCGGCCGCCACCTTCGGTACCGCCGCAGCCTCCAGGCCCGGCCGGCCGGCCGCCGGGGCGATCGTGGCCGCCGCCCTGCTCGGCGTCGGCCTCCTGATCGGCATCGTCGGCCTGTTCCCCGCCTACTTCGGTGGCACGAGCCTGGCCAGCGAGTCCTCCGAGCTCGTGCCGCACCTGATCTACCTGGCCGGCTGGGCGGCCGCGGCGGTGCTCGTCGTGCTCGGCGGCGGCCGCCAGCGGGCAGGCGCGCTGCTCGGGATCGGTCTCAGCGCGGTCACCCTCGGCCTGTTCCTCGCCGATATCGGCACCGTCGCGGCCGGGACGAGCGGGGGCGCCGGCCTGGTGCTCAGCTCGGCTGGCTGGCTCTTGTGCGCGGCCGGTTCGGTGGTCGCGCTCCGGCTGCGCACCACAGGCAGGCAGGCCTGGGCCCGCGAGCCCCGGCAGTGGGTGCCGACCGTCACGATGATGCTCGCCGCGGTCGGCGCCGCGATCGCGTTCGCGCCTTCCTGGGACCGCTACGTGCTGCACACCGCGACCGGCTTCAGCCAGACCACGACCGCGGGGAACGCGTTCGCCAACCCTGGCCCGGTGATCACCGGAGACGTGGCCGTCATGGTCGCGGTCGTCGCCGTCGCGGTCGTCGCCGGGCTGTGGCGCCCGGCCAGGTACGGCGCGGCCCTGCTCGCCGGCGCCGTGATTCCGCTGGCCGCCCAGGCCATCTCGGCGATCGTGGAGGTGGTGCAGGGAACCCCGCCAGCGCAATTCGGCGTCACGCCCGGCCAGGCCGCGCAACTCGGCCTCACCATCCAGTCCAGCCTGACGCTGGCGTTCTGGGTGTACTGCGCGTTCCTCGTGGCGCTCCTGCTGTCCTGCGCGATCATGACGAGCCCGCTGGACGCTACCGCTCCGCAGCCCCCCGTTCCCGCCATCCCGCGGCCGGCCGACGCGCCGGGCTCGGCCGTCAGCGCCTCCTGACCGCCGCGGGCGCGGGAAGGCCGGGGCCGGCCGGGCGGGAGCCTAGGCCGGCTCTGGCGTCTGCGGCCGGTCTGGCCAGAACGGCCACTCCTCGAATGAGGCGCAACGGCCGTCATCGGCGAATCTGATCACCCACAGGTCGCGATACTCCTGGTGCACCGGGCGGCCGTACCTGACCTCCGCCCTGACCACGGCGGTGCTGCCGTCCACCGCGACGACCTCGCTGGTCATCGAGAACACCTCGTCAGGGCCGTCCCGCTCTGCATCCCACATCACCTCGATGGCGGCGAGCCCGACGACCGGGTCCTCGTAGGGGCCCTGCAGGTACACGGCGTCACGGGTGAAGACCTCACCGAGCACCTCGGTCCCCGGCGCCCGCCAGGCGCGCTCGTAGGCCAGCACCCACTCCTGCACACCTGTCGCGTCCACATTCGCTCCCGGCTTGCTCGGCTCTGCCGTACCGCCGGTACCTTACCCTTGCCGCGGCACGCGGGCCCGTCTGAGGCAAGTTCGGCTCGCGCATCTTCGTGCGGGCGGGTCTATATTGCGTGGACAAGTAGGCATGGAATAAGGGCGCGGCCGATGCCGCCGGGCGGAGAAGGCGACCCAACGGGAGGCCGATGTGACGGCCAGCAGCGCCGGCGCTACCCCCGGTCGGGTCAGCCACTACAGGCGCCCTTGCCCGACGCTGGCCAGGTACAGCTTCCACACCCGCGCACTGGCCGGCGGGCAGCCGTGACAGGCGGTCAGCTGACCGCCGGGCATGAGGTATCGGTCGGCGGCCTCCGGATGGCCTACCTCGCCGGCGGGCCACGGGACGGCCAGCCGATGATCATGCTCCATGCGCTCGGCGAGCGCGGCTCGGACTGGGAGCCGGTGGCCAGCCGGTTCGCCGCGAGGTTCCGGGTGATCGCCCCCGACCTGCGCGGCCACGGTGACAGCGACTGGCCAGGCGCCTACGACGTCCGGCTGATGCGCGACGACGTGGTCGCGCTGATGGATGCCCTCAGTGTCCGTGCGGCGACCATCGTCGGCCACTCGATGGGGGCCTGGGTCGCCTACCTCATCGCGATGGGCCGACCCGAGCTAGTCGCGCGCCTCGTCATCGAGGACGCCGCCGTCCCTTACCGAAGGGACCGGCAGATCCCGGCCCGTCCGGCCGGGATCACGACCGACTTCGACTGGGATGTCGTCCCCGCGATCGTCGGCCAGGTCAATGCCGGCGACCAGGTCACGTGGGAGGGCCTGACCGCCATCACCGCGCCGACCCTGCTGATCGGCGGCGGCCCGAGCAGCCACATCCCGCACGAGAAGCTGGCCGAGGTCGCCGCCCGGATACCGCGCTGCGACCTGATCACGATACCGGCCGGGCACAATGTTCACCGCTTGATGCCGGACGCCTTCGCCAGCACCGTCCTTACCTGGCTCGGCAGCTGAGACGATCTCCGCTCCCGCCCGACCCCCGCCTAGCCAGGCTTGATAGTAAATCATCTTGACTGTCAATCTTCCGGACCGTATGGTCGCCGCATGGACGCCGTTGAGCACGATCTGACTCAGTCCCCTGCCGGCGCCGTCGGATCCGCCGAAACCGACGAGCTCTCAGAAGTCGGACCGGCCGCCGAGACCCGGGAGTCCGCCGCGGCCGATCAGCGGCGGACGGGCGGCAGTTACCCGTGGCGCCGGCTCGCCTTCTGGCGTTCGCCGGATGACCAGCCGCGCTGGGCCAGGTCCGCGCTGCTTGCCGTCACCGCGGTCAGCACGTTCTGCTACGCCTGGCGCGCCTTCGGCGCGGTGAATGTCGAGATCTACTACGCCGCTGCGGTCCGCAGCATGTCGATGAGCTGGAATAACTTCTTCTTCGGCGCATTCGACCCGTTCGGGAGCGTATCCACAGACAAGCTGCCAGGCGCCCTCTGGATCCAGGCCCTGTCCGTCCGGCTGTTCGGCATCCACACCTGGGCGCTCATGCTGCCCCAGGTCGTCGAGGGCGCGCTGACCGTGCTCGTGCTGTACCGCGCGGTGCGCCGACTGGCCGGCCCGGGCGCCGGGCTGACGGCCGCGGCGATCCTCGCGATCTCGCCGGCCACCGTGTCGCTGGACCGCGGCAACATCTCCGACACGCTGATGATCCTGCTGGCCGTGCTCGCCGCCGACGCGATCGGCTCGGCGGTGATCACCGGGCGGCGCCGGTACGTGCTGCTGGCCGGGCTCTGGGTGGGGCTGGCCTTCCAGGCCAAGATGATCGAGGCGTGGCTGCTGCTTCCCGCCCTGGCGGGCTGCTTCCTGCTGGCCGCGCCAGGAGCCTGGCGCCAGCGTGCCGCCAGGACGGCGGCGCTGGCCGCGATGAGCGCCGTGGTGTCTCTCGCCTGGATGACGGTGGTGACGGCATGGCCGGCCTCGGGCAGGCCGTACGTCGACGGCAGCCGCGACAACTCGGTCTTCCAGCAGGTGTTCGTCTACAACGGCTTCGGCAGGCTGGACCAGCCCACCCCCGACCAGCTGCTCGACTCCTCGATCAGGCTCGGGCTGCCCGCGCCGGCCAGGCCAGGCTGGGACCGGCTGCTGACCGGCGCGCTCGGGCGCGATGCCGGCTGGCTGCTGGGCGCGGCGCTTGTGGCGCTGGCGATCGGGCTCGCGGCGCGGCGGTCCAGGCCGCGCGGCGACCGGGTCCGCGCCTGCCTGGTGCTCTGGGGAGGCTGGCTGATCGTGCTTGCGCTGGTGTTCAGCGTGTCGCCGATCAACTCGTACTACGTGGCCGCGCTGTCGCCGGCCGTCGCCGCGCTGCTCGGCACCGGGCTGTCCCTCGCCTGGCGGGCCCGCCTTCGCGGATGGGCGCTGGCCGGCACCGCGCTGGCGCTGGCGCTGGCCTGCGGGTATGCCGCCTGGCTGCTCCCTGCCGGCGGCACCGGCCTACCCGGCTGGCTGAGGCCGGCCGTGATCGGCCTCGCCGTCCTGGCGCTGGCCTGCCTGGCCGTGCTCGCGCTGCGCCGCGCCGGCGACCGCGCGACCGCGGCTGCGCTTGCGCTGTGCGCGCTCGCCGCGCTGATCGTCCCCGCGGTCGCCGCCGCCTCGGTGGTGACCAGCAGACTCGGCCCGTTCGAGACGCCGTTCGAGCCGGCCGGCGTGACCGCGCACGAGAAGCAGTTCTTCGGTGCGGGCTTCGCCGCCGGCGCTACGATCCCGACCATGGAGGCGGCCAACCGCGGCGCGCCGTACCTCGCGGCCACCCAGACCTCCGCGCTCGCGGCGCCGCTGATCTGGGCCAGCGGCAAGGAGGTGTTCCCGATCGGCGGATTCACCGGCACCATCCCCGAGCCAAGCCTGCCCGTCCTGCGCAACCTGGTGCAGATGGGAGACGTGCACACGTTCATCCAGTCACCGACGACCACCGACCCGCGCCTGCTGTGGGTCGCCAAGCACTGCTTCGCAGTCCCGCAGCCGCCCGGCCGCTCCCTGCTGCCGCTCGCGATCTACTTCTGCGTGCCCTGATCCCGCGCAACCGGCGCCGCGAGCAGCGCAGCGGCTACTCGGGCTCCTCGGGGCGCACCAGGCCGGCCCGGCGCAGCGCCTCGGCCATCGCGCCACTCTGGCCGGCCTGGCCGCCCTGAGCGCGGGTGCGAGCCGTTACGTCAGGACGGTCATGACGCTGGCCCGAACGGTCAGCCCCCTGGCCGCGCCCGCCAGCGCGGTTGGCGCCGTCCGCCGCCCTCCGGGAGTCCGGCCGCCCGACCGCCGGTCCGCCAGCGTGGGTCTCGTCGTCCAGGCGCATGGTCAGCGAGATGCGCTTGCGGGCGGCATCCACGCCGAGCACCTTGACCCGCACGATGTCGCCCGGCTTGGCCACCTGGCGGGGGTCGCTGACGAAGCTGCGCGACATCGCCGACACGTGCACCAGCCCGTCCTGGTGCACGCCGATGTCGATAAACGCGCCGAACGCGGCCACGTTGGTCACCACGCCCTCAAGCACCATGCCGGGCGCGAGGTCGGCCAGCGTCTCGACGCCTTCGCGGAACGACGCGGTGACGAAGGCCGGGCGCGGGTCGCGGCCGGGCTTCTCGAGCTCGCGCAGGATGTCGCTGACCGTCGGGACGCCGAACCGCTCGTCCGTGAAGTCGGCGGGTCGCAGCGCGCGCAGCACCCTGGTGTTGCCGATCAGGTTGCCGACCGGCGTTCCGGCGGCGGCGAGGATCCGCCGTACCACCGGGTAGGCCTCGGGATGCACGCTGGAGGCGTCGAGCGGGTCGTCGCCGCCGGTGACCCGCAGGAACCCGGCGCACTGCTCGAACGCCTTGGGCCCGAGCCGCGGCACCTCCTTCAGCGCCCGGCGGCTGCGGAACGGGCCGCTGGCGTCGCGGTGCGCGACGATCGCGCTGGCCAGCCCCTCGCTGATGCCGGAGACCCTGGAGAGCAGCGGGGCCGACGCGGTGTTGACGTCCACGCCGACCGCGTTGACGCAGTCCTCGACCACCGCGTCGAGCGAGCGAGCCAGCTTGCCCTGGGCCAGGTCGTGCTGGTACTGGCCGACGCCGATCGACCGCGGGTCGATCTTGACGAGCTCGGCCAGCGGATCCTGAAGCCGCCGCGCGATGGACACCGCGCCGCGCAGCGAGACATCCATGTCCGGCAGCTCGCGGGAGGCGTAGGCGGACGCCGAGTAGACGGACGCGCCGGCCTCGGAGACCGTCACCTTGGAGAGGTTCAGCTCGGGATGGCGCCTGATCAGGTCGGCTGCCAGCCGGTCGGTCTCCCGCGACGCCGTCCCGTTGCCGATCGCGATCAGCTCCACGTGATGCGCGGCGGCGAGCCTGGCCAGCGTCCCGATCGAACCGTCCCAGTCGCGGCGCGGCTCGTGCGGGTAGATCGTCGCGGTGGCGACCGGTTTGCCTGTGGCGTCGACCACGGTGACCTTGACCCCGGTACGCAGGCCGGGGTCAAGTCCCATCGTCGGCCGCGTCCCGGCCGGGGCGGCGAGCAGCAGGTCGCGCAGGTTCGCGGCGAACACCCGGACCGCCTCGTCCTCGGCCCGCTGCCACAGCCGCATCCGCAGGTCAACGGCCAGGTGCGCGCTGATCCTGGCGCGCCAGACCAGCCGGACGGTGTCGGCCAGCCACCGGTCGGCGGGCCGGCCTCGGTCCGCGACGCCGAAGTGCTCGGCGACGAGGGCCTCCGAGTCGGTGTAGCCGGGGTGCCCGGCCGCCGGCGCGTCACCGGGATCCATGGTCAGGTCGAGCACCTGCTCCTTCTCGCCGCGGAACACGGCGAGGATCCGGTGCGATGGCATGGCGGTGAACTTCTCGCCGAACTCGAAGTAGTCGGCGAACTTGGCGCCAGCCTGCTCCATGCCGTCCCTGGCCCGGCAGACCAGCGCGCCGCGGGTCCACATCCGCTCGCGCAGCACCCCGATCAGGTCGGCGTCCTCGCTGAACCGCTCGATCAGGATCGCCTGGGCACCGTCCAGGGCGGCGGCCGCGTCGGGCACTCCGCGATCCTGGTCGGCATACGCCGCGGCCGCGGCCAGCGGACGCAGCGACGGGTCGGCGAGCAGCCGGTCGGCCAGCGGCTCGAGGCCGGCCTCGCGGGCGATCTGCGCCCTGGTCCTGCGCCTCGGCTTGTAGGGCAGGTAGATGTCTTCCAGCCTGGCCTTGGAGTCGGCGGCCATGATCTGGGCGGCCAGCGCGTCGTCGAGCTTGCCCTGGGACGTGATCGACTCGAGGATCGTGGCGCGCCGCTCGTCGAGCTCGCGCAGGTAACGCAGCCGCTCCTCGAGCGACCGCAGCTGCGCATCGTCCAGCGTGCCGGTCGCCTCCTTGCGGTAGCGGGCGATGAACGGCACGGTGGCGCCGCCGTCAAGCAGCTCGATGGCCGCGCCGACCTGTCCCTCCCTGATGCCCAGCTCCTCGGCGATCCTGCGGTGCACCGGAACGAGGCCGGGTTGCTGCGGGGATGGCGCCATAGCTGCGAGACCCTACCATTGCCAGGTTTCCGGTGCCGGGGGCCGTCCTGGTGAGGCGGCCGGCGACCGTTTCCGGACAGCCACGCTGGTACTGCTGTGACAGCTGCGGTCAACCCGCCTATCGACCGCAGAATTGCGAGTGTGCAGCTGCATGTGCAAACCGAGAAGGTCTTATTTGGGCACGCCGCAAATGTAACCACTCGCGCGACTCGGCCGCCGCTCGCCGGGCCGGGGCCCGACGAGTCACCGGCCCGCCGGATGGACAAGATAAGGACGAGGAATAACGCCGGGTTCCGGTCCAGCCGCCGGAATGGGTTCCCGATCCGCGGCGACGGCTGGGCACCTTGAGCACCAGGGCCACGACCTCCTGGTCGGGCCGACCGCCGTGGCAGTCACGGACGGCCCGCACGATCGTGTCGGCGGCACGGGCCGCCGAGGCGCCGCCGAGACCCGCCAGGATGTAGCGGAGCCGGTCGTCGCCGGAGGACGGGTAGCCCGCGCTGGCGAGCGCCGCGGTCACGCTCTCGGTCACCATGATCAGGCTGTCGCCCGCGCGCAGCAGCAGGCGGGTGTCCCGCAGCTGCGGGTCGGCGCGCAGGCCCAGCGGCGCGCCCTGGCGGACATGGGCGCTCACCGTGCCGTCGCCGCGCCTGACGTAGACGGTGTGCTGACCTGCCGCGCTGACCCTGACCCAGGTCCGGGCCCTCGACGGCCGGACCACCGCGTAGGTGGCGGCGACCGAGCGCCGGTCGGGTTCTGCCGATGCGAGCAGGGCACGGTTCAGCGCGGCAAGCACCCGGCTGGGCTGCTGCTCGATCAGCGCCGTGGCGCGCAGCACGGCGCGGGCGACCGTGAGGCTGCCGGTTCCTGACGCTGCCGGCGCCGCGGCGGCGTCAGGGCCCGGGCCGGGCCGGACCTCGCCGACGGCGACCCCCCACCGCCCGGCCGCCAGCGGCAGCACCTCGTAGAAGTCACCGAGGCCCGCGCCGTCGGGCCGGCCGCGAGCCGATCGGGCCGAGAATTGAATGCACGCGATTGCAACCGGATCATCGACACCGGCTGCAATTGATTGCATAGGCATGTCAAGCACTGGTTTCAATCTGCCGCCTTGCGTAAATGCTTGTCAGCGAAGCAAAACTAAGGCTGCTGGGTCTAGGCGCCCGGACAGAGTTAATCACACCGAAGCACATTCAGGCGATTCATTCGCGAATCCGGAACTGCCGAGTCTTAGCGGTATCGCCTACGGCGACGGATATTCGCGATGCAAGCGCACCTCGCATCTACTGCCGTTTGGCACTCACCATCGGAATTGCTCCCTCAGCGGCGGCCAGGCCGGGGTCCGCCGGCGCGGACCCGGCGGGCGGGCCTTGCCGGGCGGGGCCGGGGGCGGCCGGGCGGGCCGGGGACGGCCAGGCGGGCGGACTTGACTGTTCGGGGCGATCCCAGTTTCCTTGTGCCCACGTCGTGCCCGCGTCGTGGCCGAATGAGAGTTTTCGGGGGTCGTCATCGCTGATCGCGCTGCTGCCGATGTCGCCGTGGTGGGAGCCGGCCTGGCCGGGCTGGCCGCCGCCAGGGCGCTGACCGCGGCGGGCGCCGAAGTGCTCGTGCTCGAGGCGAGGGACCGCGTAGGCGGGCGCACCCACTCCGTGGTGGAGGACGGCGGCCGACTGATCGAGTACGGCGGCCAGTGGGTCGGCCCGACCCAGGACCGGGCACTCGGCCTCATCGTCGAGCTCGGCCTGGAGACCTTCGAGCAGTACGCAGACGGCGACAACCTGCAGCTCTCCGAGGGCGCGCTGGCACGCTACGGCGGCGCTATCCCGACCGGCGACGCGCTGATGGCGGCCGACCTCGTCGACGCGATGGTCGAGATGACCACCCATGCCATGGAACTCGACCCGGCCGCTCCGTGGGAGCACCCCCTGGCCGGCGCCCTCGACGCGATGACGCTGGAGTCGTGGATCTCGGCCCAGCCGTACTGTGAGGGCGCGAAGGAGTGGATCAGGCTGCTCAGCCGGTCGCTGTTCCCAGCCGAGCCCGGCGAGATCTCCGTCCTGCATGCCCTGTTCTACCTGCGATCGGGCGGCGGGCCGGAGCGGATGGTCGGCATCGTCAACAGCGCACAGCAGACCAGGATCACCGGCGGCGCTCAGGGCATAGCGCTCGGCCTTGCGAGGCCGCTCGGCGACCGGCTCAGGCTCGGCTGCCCGGTGCACAGGATCGACCAGACGGCGGCAGGCGTCACCGTGCACCATGAAGGCGGCGTCGTCACGGCCGGCCGGGTGATCGTCGCTATCCCGCCGGCCCTGGCGGGCCGGATCAGGTACTCCCCTGCCCTGCCTGGCCCCCGCGACCAGCTCACCCAGCGGTCGTTCATGGGCGCGGTGATCAAGGTGCACGCCTGGTACAGCCGGCCGTTCTGGCGCGAGTCGGGCCTCAGCGGCCACGCCACCTGCGACCAGGGCCTGGTCAGGCTGACCTTCGACCAGACGCACCCGGCAGGGGCCGAGGGCGCGCTCGTGGGCTTCATCGACGGTGGCCACGCGTTCGCCGCGTCGAAGATGACGCCGCGGGAGCGGCGTGCTGCCGTGGTCGATGACCTGGCCAGCCTCTTCGGCGACCAGGCCAGGCACCCGGTCGGGTACTACGAGCGGTCCTGGCTGGACGAGGAGTGGTCGCGCGGCTGTTACACGGGGATGCCGACGCCAGGCACCTGGACCGCGCTAGGCCCGGCGCTGCGCGAGCCTGCGGGCCTGGTCCACTGGGCGGGGACGGAGACGGCCGTGATCTGGAACGGCTACATGGATGGTGCGATCCGCTCGGGCGAGGATGCGGCGGCGGCCGTCCTCGCCGCGCTGAGGAAGGAGCCGCGGTGAACGGCCAGGGACCTGGGAGCGGCGGGCGGGACGGCGGCGGGCGGGAGAGCGTCGGCGCCGACGAGCTTGAGCAGGCCCTGCGCGAGTACGTCGAAAAGGCCAACGCCAGCCCTCGGGCGCGCAAGACGCTCGGAACGTGGACCTGCCGGATCCACGTAGAGGCCACCGACGTACCCGGTGCGAGGTTCACCCACGTGATCGAGCAGGGCTCGTCGCACCCGGTCAGCCGGGGCCTGGCCGGCGTGCCCGACCTGATCGTGCGCGGCCACAGCATGGACCTCGCCGAGATCTTCTGGGGCGACGCCAACCCGGCCTCCAACTACATGCAGGGCGCCATCACCACCCGCGGCCGCGCCGAGGACGTCATGCGGCTCGACGCGATGGCCATGTTCGTCTTCCTCGGCCAGTGAGCGAGCCCCGCGAGCTCAGCCGCGCGCTGAACCTGCCAGGCGCGGCCTCGATCTCCACCGGTCTGGCGTTCGCCGCCATCAACTTCCTCGGCATGGCCCAGCTGCTCGGCTACGTCAGCGGCTCGCTCTCGTGGCTGGCCGTGGCCGCGGGCGGCCTGCTCGTCCTGCTCGTCAGGGCACTGTTCGCCGAGCTCAACGGGATGTACCCGACGGCCGCCGGCATTCGCCTGTGGATGTCACGGGCGATGAACGACCGCCTTGCCCTGATCATCACGCTCACCTACATGACCGCGATCGTGCTCGTGATCGCGGCGGACGCGTTCATCATCGGCGAGGCGATCGCCTATTCACTGAGCAACGGAAGGCTCATGGCGATCCTGTACGTCGCCGCGCTGCTCGTGATCGCGACGGCTCTGAACCTGCGCGGCATCAAGCTGGCCGGGGCCGCCGAGCTGGCCGTGACCGGCATCGTGGTCGCCGCCACGGTAGCGGTCGGCACCGCCGCGATCATCCACCACCCGGCACCGCCGCCCGGGCCGGCCGGCGGCGGCTCGCCGGTGCAGGCGCTGATACTCGGGATCTTCTTCTACACCGGCTTCGAGTGGGTCACCACCAACGCCGAGGAGGTGGTGCGGCCCAGGATCATCCCCCGGGCGATGCTGATCGCGGTGATCGTGCTGTTCGTCAGCCAGTCGCTGTATGCGGTGGCCATGGGCCTGACCGTCGGCCGGGCCGGCCGCGCCACCGCCTATCCGCAGCTGCTCGCCGCGCAGCGCGCGCTCGGGCATGCGGGCCTGCTGGTGATGCTCTGCGTCACCGCGCTGACCGCCGTCAACACGTTCAACGGCGGGTTCGTGACGATGTCGCGCTTCATGTACGCGGTGGCCCGTGAGGGCAAGCTGCCGCGCACGCTGACCAGGCTCAACGACCGCGCCGTGCCGGTGGTCCCGGTGTGGATACTCGGCGGCTCGTCGCTGGTGCTCGCGGTGGTCGTCGCCGTGACCGGCTCGTGGGTCATGGTCGTGTCGGTCTGCGCCGCTCTGGAGATGATGATCTACGCCGCGGCCGGTTACGTGGTCTTCAGGCTCAGGCAGCGGCAGGCCGACGCGCAGCGCCCGTTCCGGCTCGCGGGCGGCCGGGCGTCCGCGCTGACCGCGACCGTGATATTCGGACTGCTCGCGCTGGTCAGCGCGGTCACCGTGGGCACGCACACCAGCGCGGTGCCGCTGCTGTTCCTCGCCGTGGTGGCCGGCCTGGTCACGCTGTACGTGCTCGCCTGGCTGCCGCGGCTTGAGCGCCGCGAGGCGCAGGAGATTGCCGCGCGCCGGGCGGCCCGGGCGGCCGCGCGGAGCGCCTCGCGCGCCGCCGCCACTCCCGAGCAGCCGCCGGACGCCGGCTGAGGAGTTGTCGGCTGCGGGACCGGGCTGAGGGACAGGCGGCTGAGGGACAGGCGGCTGCAGGACAGGCGGCTGAGGGACCGGCAGCTGAGGGACCGGCAGCTGAGGGACCGGCAGCTGAGGGACCGGCGGCTGAGGGACCGGCTCACGGCACGACGCAGACGACGGTGATCTTCCTGACCTGGCCGGCGCGGACAGTGACGTGCTGGGGCTCTGAGCATGACCGCCAGCCCTTTCGCCCGCGCAGTTCGAGGTCCGGCGAGCGGCCGACCACCGTGTACCTGCCTGGGAGCAGCCGGACCGAGAACCGGCCCGACGTGCCGATCGTGACCTGGACCGGGTGACGCCCCGCCGCCGTAAATCGCACCTGGCCGGGCAGCGGGTGCTCGCCTGGCTGCTTGCCGCCCGGGCCGATCGGCCCGCCCTCGCGGACCAGCCTGCCGGTCACCGTGCCGCGGGCGGCGCCACGCGGCGCCGATCCAGCGCCGGCCGACACCCCGCACGCGCCGACGAGTAGCAGGGCAGTCACTCCGACCATGGCCCGCATGACCGCGGACGGCGCCACTCGCACCATCGCGCACTCACCCTTCCGCGCTTCCTGGCATCAGCCGCACCAGACCAGCGGTTGGACGGCCGACCGACGCCTGGCGTTCCACGCCGCGGCCATTGAGCGGGCCGACCCAGAACCTGGCGACCACGAACGCGCCAACCCAGAACCTGGCGACCACGAACGCGCCAACCCAGAACCTGGCGACCACGAACGCGCCAACCCAGAACCTGGCGGCCACGAGCGGCCGACCTACCTCGCGATGTCTTGTTAGTCAGGTTTCGCACTCAAGCATCGAAGTTGCGTCGCGTGTTCTGTGGGCCGGTTTGGAATGTATGCCACATCCACTGCGATATACGCAGTGGATGTGGCATACATTCCAACGGGCATTAGCGGCATCAGGGATAAATATGGCTATATAGCTTCCATTGCGGTGGCTAAGAGCCTGTTGATAAAGGGTGCGGGTCGGGCCCGTCGCTCCCGCTTGGGAAGCTTCCGCAGAGATCACTCAGCGACCGCCCTCACTACAATCGGTCAACGTGGCTGACCTGCTTTTCGACACTATCGAGCGCGAGCAGCTCTGCGATCTGCTGGACGAACTCGGCCCACAGGCTCCGACGCTCCTCGATCCCTGGACAACCCATGACATCGCGGCGCAGCTCGTCCTGCGTGAACGCGACTTCCTCGCCGCGCCAGGACTCGTCGCCCACGGCGCCTGGGGGCGCTTCGCGGAACGCCGCCGGCTCGCATGGAAGAAGACAGCGTTCAAAGATCTCGTTGCGGCTATTCGATCCGGGCCACCACCGGGTCTCTTCAGAATCAGGTGGGTGCGTCGCGTCGCGAACCTCAACGAGTTCTTCGTGTACCACGAGGACGTGCGCCGGGCGAACGGTTACGGACCGCGCATCATCCCGCCGGCAGAAGACGCCGCGCTGTTTCACAACGTCGGCTGTGCTCCTTGGTACCCTTCACGCCGGTTGCGCGGAGCGGGGCTCGAGCTCGTGTGGACGGGAACAGACAAGGTGATCACAGCGCGGCGAGGGCAACCGGCCATCCGGGTGCAGGGGCTTCCGGGTGAGCTATTGCTGTTCCTCTTCGGGCGGGACGCGGCCGACGTCGAGATCACTGGCCCGCCTGGGGC